>Ga0164290_1000752_pt1 | contig 83598 bp, 89 predicted proteins | sample Micstemetagenome_FD_108782 | JGI IMG/M metagenome (GOLD analysis project Ga0164290, IMG submission 108782) | Contaminated culture microbial community from soil near Moab, Utah, USA - Microcoleus steenstrupii SON62 (Illumina Assembly) | ecosystem: Environmental > Terrestrial > Soil > Soil crust... | reverse complement strand
CTTCCCTCACACGGGGAGGACAATTTCGCGCGCCCGTCATTCCGGGGCCGCGCAGCGGAACCCGGAATCCAGAGTGCCGGGCAAGCAGGCAGTTCGTCGACTGTCGCGACCATGTCGGAGCGCGTAGATCAGGACAGTGCGCAGGCGTTGGCGCGCTGGATTCCGGGCTCCGCTGCGCGGCCCCGGAATGACGGCGGTAAGATGCCGGCGACCGCGCGCCGCCCCTCATCCGCCCTTCGGGCACCTGTGCCGGGCGAGCCGCTTGTCTCGCCCGTCCTTCGGACCCCCGTGAACGGGGAGAAGGAAGGGGCGCACAGGCCCGTACCGCCCATCCGGTTCTCTTCAATACCCCGATTTGATCTTCTCGAACTCGGCGATCATCTTGCCCTTGAGCTCGGCCGGCACGGGCGACTGGAACAGGGTCTTGTCGACGAACTTCGCCACGTCGGCATAGCCCTTGGCCTTCAGCACTTCGGGATCGACCGCCTCCATCGCCTTGGCATTGGCATGGCCGTAGCCCCAGTCGTTGACGATGTATTTGGCGACCTCCGGGTCGTCGTTGACGTCCGATAGAAACTCGTAGGCCTTGTCCGTGTTGCCGGGCGCGTCCTTCAGCATCACGTAGCCGCAGACCCAGGTGGTCAGGCCTTCGGCCGTGTCGCGGTTGATGACGAAGGGCTTGCCCTCGTTGGCGAGCTGGGTGCCGGCGTCGTTCCACGCCCAGGCGAGATCGACCTCGCCGCCGCCCAGCGCCTGCACGATCTCGGTGGAATCGGTCCAGTAGAGCCGCACGTTCTCGTGCACCTCGCGCAGGAAGTCGGACGCCTGCTTGAACTGCTCGTCCGTCATCGCCGTCCAGTCCTTCAGCCCGATGACGAGGCTCGCCAGCGCATAGGCGTCGTCGACATTGTCGCCGATCGAGACGCGGCCCTTGAACTTCGGATCGGCGAAGGCCTTCAGCGAGGTCACCTCCTCCGGCTTGATCTTCTCGCTGTTGTAGGTCAGCGCCGTGTTGCCCCAGTCCCAGGGCATGAACCAGGTCTTGCCCTCCGCGTCGGTGGCGAGGTTCTTCATCGCCATGATGCCGGGGTTCAGGTCGTTCCAGCCACGGATCTTCGCCGTATCGAGCGGCTGCAGGATGCCCGCCTCGCGCCACTTCACCACGCTCTGCGAGCAGGGGTGCGCGAGGTCCGTCTTGAAGCCGGCGCGGATCTTCTCGAACGCCTCGTCCTCGTCGCCGAAGAAGGTGAAGGTCGGTGAGTCGCCGTATTTCTCGACATATTTCGGATGGAAGGCCGGGTCCTCGTAGCCCGACCAGTCGAAGACGGTGAGTTCGCCGTCCTCGGCGAGCGACACGGTCGACACCGACGCGGCGAGCGCGGCGGCAAGGGATGCGGTGAGGAATGTCCGTCTGCCGAATGCTGTCATGATGGGTTCTCCTGTCCCGTTTTCGTTCCCGTATGCTTGATCTGGGCGACCCTTGTCCCGGGCTATGCCCGGCGCGCGCCGGCCGGCGCGAAGTGCTTCGGAAAGACGATCGCCAGATGTTCGAGCGCGGCCTCGTGCGCCTTTTCGCGGTTGATCTCCTCGCCGCCCATCATCAGCCGCAGCCACAGGCCTTCCAGCATCGCCGCGAGCCCGAGCGCGACCTTCTCCGGATCGAAGGCGTAGCCGCCATCCTTCGCAAGTGCGGCGCACAGCTCGACCATCGTGTTCTGGTAGGCGAGGTCGCGCGACCCGCACAGCGCCTGGTAGGTCGGCCGCGACTTCGCCTCACCCCAGAAGGCGCACCAGGCGGCGAGCTTGCGGCGCGAGCAGACCGCGCGGTCGAAGTCGGCTGCGACGACCGCCGCCAGCCGCTTCGCCGGATCGTCGCCGGCCTTGTCCAGCGCGCCGCGCCAGTGGGCGGCATATTCCTCGGACATGTGCTGGAGGGTGGCGACGAGCAGCTTTTCCTTGGACTCGAAATGGAAGTTGACGATGCCGCGCGACAGGCCCGCGCCGTCCGCCACGTCGGCCATCGTCGTCTCGGAATAGCCGCGCTTCGCCAGCGAATCGATCGTCGCCTCGATCAGCTGCAGCCGCCGCGTCTCCTTCGAGGCCTTGCGGCCCTTGCGTTCGCTGTCAGCTTCTCTGGGCTGTTCCGATTTCGGGCGTTCGGCGGTCTTGAGCATCTGTCTGATTATTCCGGCTTGTTTCCGCGCAGATGGGTGGGCCGGTGCTCGCCGGAGTCAAGCACCTTCTGCATCGCTTCCCAGGTCTTGATGTTCTTCAGCACATAGTCCTCGCCGACCGCGTTCGAGGCCTTCTCGAACATCGGGCCTTTGAGTTTCTCCAGCTCGCCGCGCGCGACCTCCCGGTACCACGGATTGCGGTCGACCGTGACGACATCGCGGAATCCGGCGCGCTCCATCGCCGCGCGGTAGCGGACGGGCGAGGCCATGGCGAAGCTCAGGCCTTCCGCCGCGATATAGGCCTTCATGTCGTCCGACGGCTCACCGTCGTGGGAGATCATCCAGTTCGACGCGGCAAATGTGCCGCCGGGCTTCAGCACGCGGAAGATCTCGGCGAACATCGCGTCCTTGTCGGGCACGTGCAGCAGCGCGTCCTTCGAAAAGACGACGTCGAAGCTCTCGTCGGGAAAGGGCAAGGCGCCCGGCGGCGCCTGCACGAACTCGACGACGTTGGCGAGCCCGCACATCGCGGCGCGGTCGATGGCGTGGCGGATCACCGGCTCCTCGATGTCGAAGCCGGTGACGTGGGCCGCGCCGTGCTGCCTGAAGATATGGACCGCGATGCCGCCCGAGCCGCAGCCGATGTCGAGCACGCGCTTGCCCTTGACGTCGACGCCGTCGAGCACCCGGTCGACCTCCTCCGGTCCGCCGGGCGACAGCCAGCCGTCGCCCCACAGCGCTTCCAGGAAGCGGATCGCGGTGTCGTCATATTCGGGCTGGTCGTGCATGGCCCGCAACTCTCCCGCGCGGATCGGTCGACAGTACGCAAAACCCTAGCGCAGTTGGAGGAAATCGCAAGCGCTCTTGTTGAACGTTCATTCAATACGGCTGGACAGGTGGGGATTTTCCGTGGCAGCCTTGCGAAAGACCGCGAGGGGAGACGGCTTGAAGACCTGGGACGCCATCGTGATCGGCGGGGGCCACAACGGCCTCGTCAACGCCTGCTACCTGCAGCGGGCGGGCCTCGACGTGCTGGTGGTCGAGAAGAACGACTGGGTCGGCGGCGCCGCCACCAGCCGCGAACTTACGCCCGGCTGGCTCTATTCCAACTGCTCCTATGTCTGCTCGCTGTTTCGGCCCGAGATCATGCGCGACCTCGAACTGCCGCGCTTCGGCCTGCAGGTCATCCCCTACGAGGGCGGGGCGGTGTTCACCGAGGACGGCGACTACCTCGCTTCCTACCGCGACCACGACGCACACCGGCGCGAATTCGCCCGATGGTCGCCGCGCGACGCCGAGGCCTACGAGCGCTACGCGCGCGACGTGACGCGCCAGTGCCGCTTCATCCAGCCGCTGCTGATGCGCACCGCGCCCGACCCGGCGAGTCTCAGGCCGCGCGACCTCGGTGAGTTGCTCTATCTCGGCAAGAAGTTCGGCGGGCTGACGCCGGCCGAGATGGCGCTGACGCTGCGCTTCTGGACGATGTCGATCTCGGATTTCCTCGACGAATATTTCGAGACGCCCGTGATCAAGGCGAACCTCGCGCTCTCCGGCATCATCGGCACGGCGCTCGGGCCGATGTCGCCGGGCACCGCCTACGTGCTCTTGCATCATTACATGGGCGAGGTCGACGGTTCCGTCGGCGCCTGGGGTTATGCGCGGGGCGGCATGGGCGCGGTGACCAAGGCTTTGGCGGACTCCTTCCAGGCCTCCGGCGGCACGATCCGCACCGGCGTCGGCGTCGATCGGGTTCTCGTCCGCGGCGGTCGCACGACGGGCGTGGTGCTCGCGAACGGAGAGGAGGTGAACGGCAAGATCGTCATCTCCAACGCCGACGTGAAGCGCACCTTCCTCAAGCTGGTCGAGGAAAAGGAACTGCCCGAGCCGTTCCTGCGGCGAGTGAAGAACTTCAAGATCCGCGGCTCGTCCGGCAAGGTGAACATAGCCCTGGATTCGATGCCGGAGTTCCCGGCGCTGCCGAAGGGTTCCCCCTGCCTCAAGGGCGACATGCACTTCACCGACACGGTGGAGCGGATGGAGCGCGGCTACGACGACTGGAAGGAAGGCCGCTTCTCGCGCGATCCCTTTCTCGACATGGTCATCCCGACCACGCTCGACCCGACCATGGCGCCGGCGGGCAAGCATTTCATGTCCTGCTTCGTGCAATACGCGCCGCCGAAGATCGAGGGGCGCGACTGGACCGACGCCGACCGCGATGCCTTCGCCGAGACGGTCATCTCCCAGATCGCTGACTATTCCCCCGGCTTCCGCGACCGCATCGTCCACATGGAGGTGCGCACGCCGCGTGAGATCGAGGCGGAAGTCGGCCTGACCGAAGGCAACATCTTCCAGGGCGAGCTGACTTTCGACCAGCTCCTCTTCAACCGCCCGGTGCCGGGCTACGCGCAGTACCGCTCGCCGGTTGGCGGCCTCTACATGTGCGGCTCGTCCACCCATCCCGGCGGCGGCGTCATGGGTGCGCCGGGCCGCAACGCCGCGGCCGAGATCCTGCGCGACCTGAAGCGGCCCAACCGGCAGATGAGCGACGCCCATGACGTCATCTGAGCCGTTCGACGTCATCGTGATCGGCGGCGGCCACAATGGCCTCGTCGCCTCGGCCGTGCTCGCCAAGGGCGGGCGCAGGGTGCTGCTGCTGGAGGCCGACACGGAGCTCGGTGGCCCGGCGCGGACCGAAGAATTCTTCCCCGGTTACCGCGCCTCGACCGCGCATGTGCTGAACCGGCTGCATCCGGAGGTGGTCAAGGCGATCGATCTGCCGCGCCATAGCCTGACCTTCGCCCGCACGGACCTCGCGCCGACAGTCCTCGTTTCCCCCGACCGCAACCCTATTATCCTCTCCGGCGGCTGGGGCGACGCGATCGACGGCGACGTAACGGCCTCGGATAGGCAGGCCTGGCTCGCCATGCGGGCCCAGCTCTTCCGCTACGCCGCCATCCTCAAACCGTTCCTCGCCAAGCTCCCGCCGTCCCTTGGCGGCATGCCGCTGACGGAAGCGCTCAGCTTCGGCGGTGTGGCCCTGGCGCTCAAGCGCCTCGGCAAGGAAGACATGCGCGACTTCCTGCGCATGATGCTGATGAATGTCCACGACGTCGCCGACGAGCACCTTTCCGACGACCGGTTGAAAGGCTTCGTCGGCTTCGAGGCCGTGCTCGGCAGCCATCTCGGTCCGCGTTCGCCGACGTCGCTGCTCGGCCTTTATTATCGGCTGACGGGTGAGGTCGCCGGCGCGGCCGGCGGACAGGTTATTCTGCAAGGTGGCATGGGCGCGGTGGTGTCGGCAATGCGCAACGCGGCGGAGGCTGGCGGCGTCACGATCCGCACCGGCGCGCCCGTCTCGCGCATCCTGGTCGAGAAGGGCCGCGCCGCCGGAATCCGCCTGGAGAGCGGCGAAGAAGTCCGCGCCGATATTGTCGTCTCGGCGATCAACCCGCGCACGACGCTTGTCGATCTCGTCGGCCCGGCCGAACTCGACACCGGTTTGGTGCGCAAGGCGCTGGCGATCCGCATGAGAGGCAATGTCGCAAAGCTCTACCTCGCGCTCTCCGGCGTCCCCACATTCCGCGCGCCGCGGGAGGCGTTGGCGGGCAGGCTGGTGATCGCGCCGTCATCGGAGGCGGTGGAGCGTGCGTTCAACCCGGCGAAGTACGGCGAGTTTTCGCCCGAGCCCGTGATGGAGATCGTGCTGCCGAACCTCGCCGACCCCTCGCTTGCGCCAGCCGGCGGCTGCGTGCTCTCCGCCAACGTCCAGTTTGCGCCCTATGCGCTGAAGGGCGGGTGGGAGATCGGCAAGCCCGCTTTCCTTGCCGCAATCATGGCGGTGCTGGAACGCTATGCGCCGGGCATTGGCTCGCTTGTGAAGCATGCCGAGTTGCTCACTCCCTCTGACATCGAGGCGCGCTACCGCATGCCGGGCGGCCATTGGCACCATGGCGAGCTGCAGGTCGACCAGATGCTGGTCAACCGGCCATTCTTTGGTGCCGAGCGCTATGCGACGCCGGTCGAGGGGCTGTGGCTCGCCTCCGCCGGTTCGCATCCGGGCGGCGGGATTTCGGGCGTGCCGGGGCTGAATGCCGCGCGAGCGGCGCTGAAGGGGAGGGAATGATGATCTGTTCCCATACCCCCACGCCGTCATCCTCGGGCTTGTCCCGAGGATCTACCAACTTCGGCGAACGGGCAGTACGGTCTTCGGACACGTGGCCAGCGGCAGCAGATCCTCGGGACAAGCCCGAGGATGACGGCGTTGCCTATTCGGCAGACCAGCGGAGGGCTGCTTGGAGCTCGACATCTCTATGACGAACGTTCTCGCCACCCGCCGCGCGGCCCAGTCCCACATCGAGCACCTGCGCCTCGAATCGCCCTTCCATTCCCGCCTCGCCGCGCTCTCGCAGCAGAACGACTGGTATTCCTGGGCCGGCTACAAGGCGCCGCATTCGCTGTGGGACGAGGAGATGGAGTATTTCGCCATTCGCTCGCAGACGGCCGTCTTCGACATCTCGCCGATGGTGAAATACAGCATCGAGGGGCCGGATGCCGAGGCATTCTGCAATCGCCTGACACTGCGCAACGTCGCCAAGCTCAAGCCGGGCAAGGTGCACTACACCGCGTGGTGCGACGACGAGGGGCATGTACTGGACGACGGCACGCTGTTCCGCCTCTCCGCGACGCGGTTCCGCCTGTGCTTCCAGGAGCGGCACCTGCCCTGGCTGCTCGACAGCGCTATCGGCTTCGACGTGACCGTGCGCGAGGAGACCGAGGAGATCGCAGGGCTTGCGGTGCAGGGGCCTACCTCATGCGCGGTGCTCAAGGATGCGGGCTTCGTCGGCATCGAGACGATGAAGCCGTTCGACATCCGCGTCTTTCCCCTCGGTGCGGTCGAGGTGACCGTCTCGCGCACCGGCTTCACCGGCGATCTCGGCTACGAGCTGTTTGTCGAGGCGGAGCTTGCGCTGGCACTCTGGGATCGCCTGTTCGCGGCGGGCCGGCTGCGCGGCATCCGCGCCATCGGCTACACCGCGCTCAACCGTGCGCGCATCGAAACCGGCTTCATCGTCGCCAACGGGGATTTCGTCGCGGCCGAGCATGCCGTTCGTGCCGACCGTGTGCGCATGCCCGACGAGATCGGGCTCGACTGGATGGTCGACTTCGACAAGCCGCATTTCAACGGCCGCCGCGCTATCGAGCGCGCGCGGCGCGAGGGCACGCTGAAACATGTGCTCGTCGGCCTCGAGATCGAGGGCAACGTGCCGGCCGAGCATGCGATCGTCTACCATCGCAAGACGAAGGAGGCGGGAATCGTCACAGCCGGCATCTGGTCGCCGACGGGCAAGCGCAACATTGCGATTGCCAGCCTGGAACGGCCCTACGGCACGAAGATCGTCGACGATCTCTGGGTCGAGATCTACGCCATGCGCGAACTGCGCTACCAGAAGCTGATGAAGCGCGCGAAGATCGTGGAACGGCCCTTCGTCAAGCTCGCGCGACGCACTGCCACCCCGCCTGGGGATTTCTGATGGCGGAGGACGATGCCGAACTCGCCGAGAACTGGGCGCTCGTTCGCACGCCGCTCAGCGAGCCGTGGTCCGGCAGGGCGCGCTACGCGGCGGCGATGTTCCTCTACAAGCGCGGACTGATGAATGCCGAGACGCTCGAGGTCTACCGCCTCTGCTCACGTCTCGATCACCAGGACCCGCTGGCGATCATTCGCGACCGGGGATGCGGCAAGGACTGGCTGGAGAAGATGGGAGTTTAGCCCTCCCCCTTTCCTTCGAAACAGTAATGGGACGCTAGGATTTAGGCGGATGCGCCACGACCTGGCGGCCGAAGTCCGGAACGTCCACTTCCTGACCGGCTTCGATGATCGAGCGGCGGACTGCGCGCGTACGGGTGAAGAGGTCGAACAGCTTCTCGCCATCGCCCCAGCGCACCGCTTTCTGGAGATAGGCGAGGTCTTCGGAAAAGCGCGCCAGCATTTCGAGGATCGCGTCCTTGTTGTGCAGGCACACATCCCGCCACATGGTCGGGTCGGAAGCCGCAAGGCGGGTGAAGTCGCGGAAGCCGGAGGCGGCGTATTTGATGACTTCGCCTTCCGCCACCTCTTCCAGATCGCTGGCGGTGCCGACGATGTTGTAGGCGATGATGTGCGGCAGGTGCGAGACGATCGCCAGCACCCGGTCGTGGTGCTCGGCGTCCATCACGTCGACATTCGATCCGCAAGCGCGCCAGAAGGCCGACAGTTTCTCGAGAGCAGCCGGATCGGTGTTCGGCAGCGGCGTGAAGATGCACCAGCGGTTTTCGAACAGCTCGGCAAATCCCGAGTCCGGGCCCGACTTTTCCGTGCCGGCGAGCGGATGCCCGGGGATGAAGTGGACGCCGGCCGGCACGTGCGGAGCCATCTGCGCGATGACGGAGCCCTTGGTCGAGCCGACATCGGTGAGGATCGCGCCCTTCTTCAGCGCCGGCGCGATCTCCTCGGCCACCGCGCCGGACGAGCCGACGGGAACCGAGACGATGACGAGGTCGGCGTCGCGCACCGCCTCCTTTGCATCGGTCGAATAGCTGTCGCCGAGACCGAGCTCCTCGGCGCGCTTCAGCGTCGCGGCGCTGCGCGTGGAGATGGCGATGTGCTTCGCCAGCCCTTCGCGGCGGATGACACGCGCCAGCGACGAGCCGATCAGGCCGATGCCGACCAGCGCGATCTTTGCGAACTGCGGCTCGGTCATTTGAGGAAGTCCTTCAGTGCCGCAACGACGCCGCGATTGGCCTCCTCGGTGCCGATCGTCATGCGCAGCGCGTTGGGGAAGCCGTAGGCCGCGACCCGGCGCAGCACATAGCCGCGGGCGGTGAGATAATCGTCGGCCTTCGCGGCCGAATGCGCTTCGCCGGCCGGGAAATGGATCAGGACGAAGTTGCCGACCGAGGGGGTGACGTTGAGGCCGAGCTTCGTCAGCTCTTCCGTCGTCCAGGCCAGCCACTGCTCGTTGTGCGCGACAGACCGCTCGACATGCGAGCGGTCGCGGATCGCGGCGATCCCGGCCTCGATCGCGGCGGCGTTGACGTTGAAGGGGCCGCGCATGCGGTTCATCGCGTCGGCGATGTGGGCCGGACAGTAGGCCCAGCCGAGACGGATGCCGCCCAACCCGTACACCTTGGAGAAGGTGCGGGTCATCACGACGTTTTCGGTCGAAGAGACCAGCTCGATGCCGGACTCGTAGTCGTTGCGGCGCACGAATTCGGCATAGGCCGCATCCAGGACCAGCAGCACGTTCTTCGGCAGGGCGGCGTGCAGCCGCCTTACCTCATCGAAGGGGATGTAGGTGCCGGTCGGGTTGTTCGGATTGGCAAGGAAGACGATGCGGGTCCTGTCCGTTACGGCGGCAAGGATCGCGTCGACATCGGTCGTCGCGTCCTTCTCCCGGACGGTTACAGGTACAGCGCCTGCGGCCTGGGTGTAGATCTTGTAGACGAGGAAACCATGCTCGGTGATGATCGCCTCGTCGCCCGGCGTGAGATAGGTCTGCGCCAGCAGGCCGAGTATCTCGTCAGATCCGTTCGAGCAGACGATGTTGGCGGGGTTCAGCCCATGCACCTCGCCGATCGCCTCGCGCAGCTTCGTCGCGGCGCCGTCGGGATAGAACTCCATTTTCTCGGCAAGCGCCTTCACGGCCTCCTTGGCGGCGGGTGAAGCGCCGAGCGGGTTCTCGTTGGAGGAGAGTTTGTGGAGCTTCACGCCCGCAGGGGCCGCGCTCTTGCCCGGCACGTAGGCCGCGATGTCCATCACGCCGGGTTTGGGCTCGGGACGAAGGGATGCGGACATGGCGGGCTGTTCCTGTTCGAGAAGACGCGTGCCTTTAGCGGATTTTGGTGGGGTGGGGGAAGGGGGCGCGACCGGCCGGGGCGATCGGACGCTCATTCGCCAACCTGCGGGCCTACGGCGATCCCTCGCGAAAAGGAGATATGCAACCATAGATATGTTAAATTCATCACAGACAATCTGAGATAACAGGGTTACCAAAAGGAAGGCTGGGCGGTCGGGAGTGTCGCGACGCCCGAGCGTCTGTGTTGGGGGAGACTGTCATGGCGCGGATACGCAGGGACGTGGCGAAGCTTGGCGCGGGGTGGAACCCGACGCTCGAATGGTATGCACTTGCGGTCGAGGCGCTGCTGCAGCGCCCGATCACAGACCCGACCAGTTGGACATATCTTGCCGCCATCCACGGCATGGATCCGGGCGGCTGGGTCAGCAACGGCGTCATCAGCCCGAGCGCGCCGCTGCCGTCGCCATCGCAGCGGGCGACGATGTGGGACCAGTGCCAGCACGGGGGGTGGTTCTTCCTGCCGTGGCATCGCGGTTACCTCGCCGCCTTCGAGGCGGTGGTGGCGCAGACGGTCGCGGATCTCGGCGGTCCCGACGACTGGGCCCTGCCCTACTGGAACTATCTCGACGCTTCGAACCCGAACAGGGCCAATATGCCGGCGCCGTTCACTGCGACGACCATGCCGAACGGCAGGCCAAATCCGCTGGCCGCGCCACCGCGCGTCTCGACGCAGCTCAACCTGGCGCGCATCTCGCTCGCCGCGATGAGCGAGACGCGCTTCACATCCGCGCCGGGCACGCTCGGCTTCGGAGGCGGTGCGACGGGGTTCCTGCATTTCGGCGGCGCGACGGGCGCGGTGGAACAGGATCCGCACAACATCGTGCACGTCATGATCGGCGGCTTCATGGGCGATCCCGACTATGCCGGTCTAGATCCAATCTTCTGGCTGCATCACTGCAACGTCGACCGGTTGTGGGCCGCCTGGCTCACCTGGGCGGGCAACGTCCAGGAAAACGGCGCCGCCTGGACCGGCGGTCCGTTCCCGCGGCAGTTCCAGATGCCCGATCCGGCCGGCAATCTCGCCGTCTTCACGCCGGGCGATACCTTGCCGGGAGGGGCGCTTGCGCCTACGTACGACGATCTCACGGCCGGTACCGGCGGGCCGACGCTTGTGGCCGGTGTCGGAGGAGCCGCCATGCCCGCATCGCTTTCGTCCGTTCCGCCTCCGCCGTCGCAGCTTCTCGGCTCGAACGACGGCCGCGTCGTCGTGGGGGCTTCGCCCGCCGCGACGAGGGTCGCGCTGGCTCCCGAGGCCGCGAGCCCCGCCGCGCTCGCGCCGCGACGCATCTTCCTCAACCTGCAGAACATCAAGGGCACGGCGCCCAGCGGGACGCTCGCCATCTCCGTTGGCGTCCCCTCGGCTGGCACCGTGCCCGCCGTGGCGCCTGCGCCGGTGAAGACGGTCTCGCTCTTCGGCCTCGCCAAGGCGACGCGCTCGGACGGGCCGCATGCCGGCAACGGGCTTGGCGCGGTAATCGACATCACCGACCTGGCGCGCCGGCTGATGGAGCGAACCGGTGCCGGGCTCGAGCAGCTCGACGTGCGGGTCGAGCAGGTGGACGGCGTGTCGGGCGGCGAGATCACGATCGAGAAGGTGACGGTGGTCAGCCAGCCCGGCGGTTGAGGAACGGCGGTGTTATCGTTCCTGTCGACCGCATCGCCGCCGCTGCGCGGACTGGCCGTCGTGGCGGCGTCGGGCTTCGCGGCTTCCGCGCTCCTGCAGCGGCAGGACGGCCTGTCCGCGCTCTGCGGGGCGCTCGAGCGGGTTCCGTTGTCCGAATTGCCGCTCGCGCTCGGGCCGGGCTGGTCCGTCTGGCCTGTTCTGGCCGAGTGGACTCTGATGGTGGCGGCGATGATGCCGCTGCTGATCGCCGATCCCGTGGACAACGTCTGGCGCTCTAGCATCGCGAGGCGTCGGTCCCGCGCGCTTGCCCTGTTCGGGGCCGGCTATGCTCTGGCGTGGCTTGCAGCCGCCGTCATCCTCGTTCCGGCCGTCGTGGCGATGCTGCTCGTCCTGCCGGGCTGGATCGCCCTGCCGGCATCCCTCCTGTTTGCTGTTCTCTGGAGTGCTTCGCCGGCAGCACAGGTGGCACGCAATCTCTGCCACCGGCGGCACCGGATCAGCGCGTTCGGCCCGCAGGCCGACCGGGAATGCCTCTCCCACGGCCTGCGCACCGGCTCCGCGTGCGTGATGACGTGCTGGCCCTGGATGCTGGTGCCGTTCACCGTCGCAGGCGGTCACGTGGCCGCGATGGCGGTGGTTGCCCTCGTACTGTTCTGCGAGAGAGTTCTTCCGGCAGGGTCTCCGCGATGGCAGATCCCGCCGGCCTTTGAGACGCTTCGCGCGCTCCTGCCGCGTCAGAAGGTCTTGGGCAGGTTGTAGGTCGACTCCTCGATTACCTGCCAACCGTCAACCTTCCGGTTGATGAGCGCCTTCACCTTTTCGCGGTCGCGCGGACTGTTCATCGGCACGGTGGCGATGACGGTCGATTGGGTGTTGGGCGCGAGTTCGACCTCGCCGAGTTCCGGCAGCGAGGCGAGCTGCTTCTTCAGGTCTTCGGTGTCGGGGCTCGTCTGGTTGGGGGCGCGGCGCGCATAGTCCTCCAGCAGTACCAGCCTTGTCCGAAACTCGCCCATGGGATGCCTCCTGCGCGCCTGAATATAGGAGCGGCCCGTCAGGCCGGCAATCCGTAGCCCTCCTGTGCGGCCTGGGGCAGCCGCAGCACCTTGGCGCGTGCGATCAGCATCTGCACCATCGCGGCGCTGCGCAACTGGTTTCGTTCCATGGCCATGATGTTCGGGTTGCCCGACAGGAAGCTGGCGAGGATGCCGCTGACGAACGGCGCGGCCATCGAGGTGCCGGACATGATCCACCAGCCGCCGTTCGGGAATGTCGAGACGATGGCATGGCCCGGCGCGGTAAACTGCACCTGGGGGCCGTAGTTGGAGAAGGAAGCGAGGAAGATCGCCGGGTCCGCCGCGGAGCGCTGGTTCGAGACATGGACGGTGAAGGCGGGAACGGCCGGAAAGGCGCCGTCGCGCCCGATCGCCGTCACCGCCACGCAGTGCGGCTGTGCGGCCGGGTAGCTGACGGGAAGGCCGAAGCCATTGCCTGCTGCGGCGACGCAGACCACCCCGTGCACCCATGCGTCGTTGATCGCGTTGCGGACACCGTCCTCTCGAAGTTTCGGCCCCTCGATGCTGAGATTGACGATGTCGCAGCCGTCGTCGATCGCCGCGCGGATGGAATCGATGATCTCCGGATTTTCCGCCCCCTTCGGCGCGCCACCCGTGTCGGGAAACACGCGATAGGAGATGACGCGTGCTTCCGGCGCAACGCCCGCCGGGCCGCCGTGGCCTGCCTCGGCTGCGATGATGCCGGCGACATGGGTTCCGTGGCCGGCCTCCTCGGTCCAGTCAGATCCCCAGTCGACCGGACGCCCAGATGTCGGATCCGCCCCGGCGATGAGGCAGCGCAGCAGCCCGACACTCTTCGCCAGCGCCGGATGGGCATTGTCGACGCCGGTGTCGACGACGCCGACGGTCACGCCCTTGCCGTTCTGGTGCCCGTTGACCTCTCCCGCCAGGAAGTACTGCTTGGCGTCGGCAGTGAAGACTGCACCGGTTGCGTCGACCGCGCTGATGCCGCTCGGCATCGCGCCGGCCGCGCGCGCCGCGGCACGCTGCGGCTTGCGGCCTGGCAGGTAGTATTTGGTAATCGGCAGCACGCGAAGGTCGGGATTGGCCGCCTCCAGCGCGAGCCTGCCCGCATGTGTCATCGCGACCACGGCGGGGCCGTCGGGAAATCGCTGCGACACGACTTCGAAGTCGCTGCTGCCGACTGCCTCGCCGAGCTCGTCGCTGGCCGAGCGGGCGGCGGCCACCATGGTGTTGGCGCTGAAATGCCCGTAGCGGCCGATATTGTCCGCGGCGACCTTGACGATGCCCGCACGCATGCCTGCCACCGAGGACTGCATCGTCTCGCTTGTTACTCCCGCGCCCGGCAGGACGACATAACGCCGTCTGGCCCCATATCTGCGTGCCATCCCCTTCCTCCCCACCAAGTTGTATTCGTGGAACATACAACCAGATGCGAAAGTTGAGCGTGTCGGACTTCACTTTCGCGGCAAATCTTTCCCGGAGCGCCGCTCTCCCCACGTCCGCAGGCCCCAACCCGGCGGTGACGCATGGCGGCTATGCAGGATCGGACCTTCAAGAGACACCATCGTTTTGATAGCGCAGCCGCAATCCCGGACCAAAACGTGCGGCAGCAGCGGAGCGCAACCGGCGCCCCAGGCCAGATTCTGCCGGCCTTCCAAGGAGCATCTCCATGTCGACCATCGCGACGGCCAACGCTGGACACGCAGCGCCAGCCAATCCGCGCTCGCGCGTCATTCTCGCAAGCCTGGTCGGCACGACGATCGAGTTCTACGATTTCTACGTCTACGCCACCGCGGCCGTGCTCGTATTCCCGCATCTTTTCTTCCCGGCGGGCAACGAGACGACCGCGCTGCTTGCCTCCTTCGCGGTGTTCGGCGCCGCCATGGTGGCGCGCCCGCTCGGGGCGATCTTCTTCGGCCATCTCGGCGACCGGCGCGGCCGCAAGATCACGCTCGTCGGCGCGCTGCTCACCATGGGCATCGCGACCTTCCTGATCGGTGCGCTGCCGACCTACGAAACCGCCGGCTGGCTCGCCACGGCGCTGCTGGTGATCCTGCGCCTGGCACAGGGCTTCGCGCTCGGCGGTGAGTGGAGTGGTGCAGCGCTCGTTGCGACCGAGAACGCGCCGGCCGGCAAGCGGGCGGTGTTCGGCACCTTCCCGCAGCTCGGTGCGCCGATCGGCTTCATTATCGCCAACGGGCTGTTCCTGATCATCGCCGCGCTTATGCCGTCGGACGATCCCTCGCGGCCTTCCGAAGCCTTTCTGAACTGGGGTTGGCGCATCCCCTTCCTGTTCTCGATCGTCATGGTCGCCGTCGGCCTTTGGGTGCGGCTCAACCTCGTCGAGAGCTCGGCCTTCGAGAACACGGTCAAGAAGGGCAAGGTGCAGAAGCTGCCGCTGGCTGCCGCGTTCCGCGACCATTGGAAGGAGCTTATCCTGGGCACGCTCTACATGCTGGCGACCTACGTGCTGTTCTACCTGATGACGACCTTCTCGCTCAGCTACGGCCGCGCGGCCACCACGGCGGCGGTGCCGGGCCTCGGCTACGACTACCGGACCTTCGTGCTGATGATGATTGTCGGCGTGGTCTTCTTCGGTATCTTCACGCTGGTGTCCGGCCCGTGGGCCGATCGCTGGGGCCGCCGCAAGACGCTCATCTGGGTCACCACGGGCATCGCCCTGTTCGGCCTGTGCTGGGTGCCGCTCCTTTCGCTCGGCACACCCGGCGTATTGGCCTGGCTGATCCTCGGCTTTACGCTGATGGGCATGACGTTCGGCCCGATGGGCGCGCTGCTGCCGGAGCTGTTCCCGGCCAATGTGCGCTATACGGGCTCGGGCGTGTCCTACAACGTCTCATCCATCCTGGGCGCCGCAGTCGCTCCCTTCGTGGCGGTGGCGCTCTGGAGCGCGGGCGGGGGCAGCCCGTTCTGGGTGGGCGTCTACCTGTCGGTCATGGCGCTTATCACCCTGAGCGCTCTGCTGGTCGGCAAGGAGACGAGCAGCGTCGACATCGATGCATGATACGGGACGCGGCGGGCCGGCTGTGCCGGTTCGCCGTCCCATTGACGCCCGCTCCGGGCGGGACTATGTGGTGCGTGAACCCGTGGTGATTTGGCCGGTCGGCTTGCAGCCACGTTAAACAAGTCGCTAAAGGGCCGTCGCAGATTGCAACCGGCTTTGCGCGACCCGCAGGCCGGTTTTTGTTTGGAGTTTGCGATGCCGATCAAGATACCCGATCAGCTTCCCGCCCGGGAAGTCCTCGTGCGCGAGGGCGTGTCCGTGATGGACGAGCGGACCGCGCTGCGCCAGGACATCCGTCCGTTGCAGATCGGGCTCCTGAACCTGATGCCCAACAAGATCCGTACCGAAACGCAGTTTGCGCGCCTGATCGGGGCGTCTCCGTTGCAGGTCGAACTGTCGCTCGTGCGCATCGGCGGCCACAAGGCTCGGAACACGTCCGAAGAACACCTGATCTCCTTCTACCAGACCTGGGAAGAGGTCGCGGAGCGCAAGTTCGATGGCTTCATCATCACCGGAGCGCCCATCGAGCTGCTGCCGTTTGAACAGGTGTCCTACTGGAACGAGCTGACCCGCATTCTCGACTGGACGAAGTCGAATGTGCACTCGTCCTTCTTCATCTGCTGGGGCGCCATGGCGGCCGCCTGGCACTTCCATCGCGTCCCGAAATATCCGCTGGACAAGAAGGCCTTCGGGGTCTTCAGGCACACCAACAATGCCCCGGCGTCGCCCTATCTCGCCGGCTTCTCGGACGATTTTGCCATTCCGGTCTCGCGCTGGACAGAGGTGAAGGCCGTCGACGTCTCAGCCGCGCCGAGCCTGGAACTCCTGATGGAATCGGATGCAACCGGCCCATGCCTCGTCGCCGAACGGACGGGCAACCGGCTCTATATGTTCAATCACATCGAATACGACTCGACGTCGCTGAAGGAAGAATACGATCGCGACGTCGCCGCGGGCACGCCGATCGCGATACCGCACGAATACTACCCGGACGACGATCCGAGCCGGCCGCCGCTCAACCGCTGGCGCTCGCATGCCCATCTTCTGTTCGGTAACTGGATCAACCAGGTCTACCAGACGACGTCGTTCGATCTGGACAAGATCGGCCAGCGCCCGAGGCTCGTCACAGCTTAACCTCTGCTGCCGCGCGACGTCCGTTGCGCGGAAGCCGAATGCAGGATTTGATGCGGTCAGGCGGCCTGGGCGAGGGGCAGAGGTGCGTCCGTCCGGGCCTCGTTGGCCTCCCGGATGCATTCCTGCAGTAGGTCGAGATCTACGGGGCCGTGAAGGCTCAGATGCATGTCGAGGTCGTCGAGCTCCCAGCCCAGCTCCGAAAGCTGCGCGATGATGGCGCCAATGACGCGCCGGTCGTCGAAGCGAGTGATCTGCATGCTATTCCCCGATTTACCCGGGAGAATGCTGCGACAACATGGTTACCGATCGGTTAACGAGCTGCGTCCGGCGCCCTGCGGACTGAGCACAGGCACGAAAACACGGCGCGAGGCGCGCCGGCTGACGGGAATGCCCTGATAGAGCCGCTTCTGCGCCTCGACGACAATCACGCCGGAAAACATCGGCCAGAAGCGCCGCCCGGCCCGCTCGAGATAGTGATGCAGGCGCAGGACCGCCCTGCGATGGCTCGGCGGAAAGAACAGCGCCTCCGAGAAGAGACCGGGGGTGAAGTTCGATTCGCGCAGCGTCTTGATGAGCTGGCCGCGCGAATAGGGCCGGCCGGTGCCGAAGGGCGTGTGTTCGAGGCGGGCCCAGACGCCGCGGCGGTTCGGCACGACGACGACCAGGCGTCCGTTCGGGGCCAGCACCCGCCACATTTCCTTCAGCGTCTCGTGCGGGTCCTCGGAATGCTCGAGCGAATGGACCATCAGGATACGGTCGATCGAGGAGTCGGGCAGCGGCAATTCCTCGTCGAACACGAGAGCGGTGGCGGACGGCCCCTGCGACGGCCAGTTCACTGCCCCTTGCGTAGCCGGCATGAAGGCGAAGACGCGCTCGGCGTCGGTCCCGAACTGCTCCAGCCAAGGGAGAGCATAGCCGAGGCCGACCAGCCGCTCGTTGGGAACCGCAGCCCACACGGGCTCCATCGCGGCCGCGATCGACTTCTCCGCCAGCCTGCCGAGCAGGGACGAATAGAAGGCGCGAAGATCGACGATGTCGGCGTGCATGGACTGGACGGTACCCGTGTGTCGGTGATTGTTCAAGGAACGCGGGATGACATCGGCCGGTGGCCGCCCTATCTTCCGGCCATCTCCCGGAGAAGCTGTCCATGCCCCTGATGGTCGAACAATTCATATGCCGAAGCGACAACTTCGGCGTCCTGCTGCACGACGCCTCGACCGGGCAGACCGCAGTGATCGATGCGCCTGAGGAACGGCCGATCCTCGAGGCGGTTGAGCGCACCGGCTGGCGGCCGACGGTCATCCTCGCCACGCACCACCACCCTGACCATGTCGAGGCCAATCTCGCGCTGAAGGAGCGCTTCGGTCTGACGATCGTTGGCCCGAAGGCGGAGGCTGCGAAGATCCCCGGGATCGACAGGACGGTGGTCGACGGCGAGGGCTTCGACTTCTCCGGCCATCCGGTCCGTGTTATCGAGACGCCCGGCCACACGGCCGGCCACGTCTGCTATTACCTGCCGAAGGACGGGCTGCTCTTTGCTGGCGACACGCTGTTCGCACTCGGCTGCGGACGGCTGTTCGAGCGCGGGCCGGCCGATATGTACCAGTCGCTGAAGAAGCTCGCCGAACTGCCGCTGGAGACGATCGTCTATTGCGGCCACGAATACACCCTGTCCAACGCCCGCTTCGCGCTGTCGATCGACCCGACGAACTCGGCGCTGAAGGAGCGCGCGAAGGAGATCGAGGCGCTGCGCGCCGCCGAAAAGCCGACGCTCCCGACGACGCTGATGGTTGAGATGTCGACCAACCCGTTCCTGCGCTGGCACGACCCGGTAATCCGTAGGAACCTGGGCATGGAAACGGCCTCCGACGAGGCGGTCTTCGCCGAGATCAGAAAGCGGAAGGACGTGTTCTAGGATGCACTACCGCGTCGGGACGGGCGTCTCGCCGCGATAGTCGTAGAAGCCGCGGCCGGCCTTGCGTCCGAGCCAGCCAGCCTCGACATATTTCACCAAAAGCGGACAAGGGCGGTATTTTGTGTCGGACAGGCCGTCGTGCAGCACCTGCATGATCGACAGGCAGGTGTCGAGGCCGATGAAGTCGGCGAGCTGCAGAGGTCCCATCGGATGGTTGGCGCCGAGCTTCATTGCCGTGTCGATGCCCTCCACCGTGCCCACGCCCTCATAGAGCACGTAGATTGCCTCGTTGATCATCGGCAGCAGGATGCGGTTGACGATGAAGGCCGGGAAGTCCTCGGCCACCGTAATCGTCTTGTCGAGCGAATGCACAAAGGCCTTGGCCGCCTCGAAGGTCTGGTCGACGGTGGCGATGCCGCGCACCAGCTCCACCAGCTTCATCACCGGCACCGGGTTCATGAAGTGGATGCCGATGAAACGCTCCGGCCGGTCCGTGCTCGCCGCCATGCGGGTGATCGAGATCGAGGAAGTGTTGGTGGCAAGTAGCGCCTCCGGGTTCAGCACCGGGCAGAGCTGCTGGAAGATCTTGCGCTTGACCGTCTCGTCCTCGGTTGCCGCCTCGATCACGAGGTCGGCGCCGGCGAGGTCCTGCATCGTCTCGGCCGGCCGGATGCGGCCTACAGCGGCGTTTCGGGTCTGTTCAGGCATTTTCCCCGAAGCGACCTGGCGAGCCATGTTGCCGCTGACGGTGGCGATGCCTTTCTCGATGCGGTCCTTGGAGATGTCGTAGAGGAGGACATCGTAGCCGGCGAGTGCCGCGACATGGGCGATGCCGCCGCCCATCTGCCCGGCGCCGATGATGCCGACGGTTCCGATCTTGCCCATGTTCCTCGCCCTGTCTCCACCCGGACCCGAGTGCCCCGGGTCTTTGTGCAGTGCAAACTAAAAGGGCGGGGAGACTTCGTCTACCCCGCCCCAGAGATTTCATACCTTTGCAGGCCGGCTGTCAAAGCGCCTTTTCGAGTTCGGGCAGGATGGTGAAGAGATCGCCGACGAGGCCGTAGTCGGCGACCTGGAAGATCGGGGCCTCTTCGTCCTTGTTGATCGCGACGATGACCTTCGAGTCCTTCATGCCGGCGAGGTGCTGGATCGCGCCGGAGATGCCGACCGCGATGTAGAGCTGCGGCGCGACCACCTTACCGGTCTGGCCGACCTGCCAGTCGTTCGGCGCATAGCCCGCGTCGACCGCGGCTCGGCTCGCGCCGACGGCCGCACCCAGCTTGTCGGCCACCGGCAGGATGACCTCCTGGAACTTCTCCGAGGAGCCCAGCGCGCGGCCACCCGAGATGATGATCTTGGCCGAGGTCAGTTCCGGACGGTCGCTTTCCGACAGCCGGTTCTCGACGAAGGAAGAGAGGCCCGGATCGGCCGCCGCGTTGACGCTCTCGACCGGGGCCGAGCCGCCGTCGCCTGCCGCCTGGAACGAGGCGGTGCGCACGGTGATCACCTTCTTCGGATCGGTCGACTGCACCGTCTGGATCGCGTTGCCGGCGTAGATCGGGCGCTTGAACGTGTCGGCGGAGACCACCTCGATGATCTCGGAGATCTGCATCACGTCGAGCAGCGCGGCCACGCGCGGCAGCACGTTCTTGCCCATGGTGGTCGCCGGCGCGATGATCGTGTTGTAGCCGCCCGCGAGCGCGACAACGGTGGCCGCGACCGGCTCGGCCAGGCGTTCGGCCAGCGCATCGCTCTCGGCGAGCAGCACCTTGGTTGCGCCCTTGAGCTTGGAGGCCGCATCGGCGGCTGCCTTGGCGCCCTTGCCCGCGACGAGGATGTGCACGTCCGAGCCGATCTTCAGCGCGGCCGACAGGGCCTTCGAGGTCTGGTCCGACAGCGAGGCGTTGTCGTGTTCGGCGACGAGGAGAATTGCCATTGTTCTGATCCTTTCCTGATCGCCTCAGATGACGCCGGCGCCCTTGAGGGCCGACACGAGTTCCTGGACGGTCTTGACCTTCACGCCCGCCTTGCGGCCGCCCGGCTCCTCCGTCTTCAGCACTTTCAGCCGTGCCTTCACTTCGACGCCGAAGTCGCCCGCCGTCTTTTCGTCCAGCGGCTTCTTCTTCGCCTTCATGATGTTCGGCAGTGAGGCGTAGCGCGGCTGGTTGAGGCGCAGATCCGTCGTCACGATCGCCGGCAGCTTCACCTCGATCACCTGCAGGCCGCCGTCGACCTCGCGCGTCACCTTGGCCTTGCCATCGGCAAGCTCGACCTTCGAGGCGAACGTCGCCTGCGACCAGCCAAGCAGTGCGGCCAGCATCTGTCCGGTCTGGTTGGCGTCGTCGTCGATGGCCTGCTTGCCGAGGATGATCAGTTCCGGCTTCTCGGCATCCGCTATGCCCTTGAGGATCTTGGCCACGGACAGGGGCTCCACAGTCTCGTCGACCTTGACCAGAATGCCGCGGTCAGCACCCATCGCGAGCGCCGTGCGGATCGTCTCCTGTGCCTGTGCCGGTCCGACCGACACGACCACGATCTCTTCGACCTTGCCTGCTTCCTTCAGGCGGATCGCTTCCTCGACGCTGATTTCGTCGAACGGATTCATCGCCATCTTCACGTTGGCGAGCTCGACGCCCGAGCCGTCCCCCTTGACGCGGATCTTCACATTCGCGTCCACAACCCGCTTCACAGGCACAAGTACTTTCATGCGTCGATTTCCTCTCTGATGCGTGTCCGGCGCTGCTATCACGCAGATGGCTTGCCGGTTGGCCAATTGCCGACGTGGCGGCACTAGAAAACGGACATCAGGCCTCAAAGACCCGAAAAACGCTTGTTGCTCTAGTCGTGGGGGCCAGTCGCGTCAATAAGCAAACGACAGCCGCGAAACGGCTGTGTCGGCGCCGCCAACACCTAGGGCAGCAAGGGAGTTGGCATGGCCACCACGGATCTGCCGGGGGCGACTGACAAGAATGCTACTGCCGGCCCCAAGGCCCGCTCGGGGAAACCGGCGCAGTGGCCGGGGGCGGCAGGGCAACTTCGGCTCCGCGCGGCGTGACGATGTCCCTGTCGAAGAGTGGCACGCCCTTGCGCCGCATGAAGACGACCAGCACCGCGCCTGCGATGATGCCGCCGATATGCGCGGCCCAGGAGACCTGCTCCTCGCCCGCGGCGGCGAACATGACGAACTGGAAGGCGATCCAGAGCACGATCGGGATCCAGGCGGGGATGCGCAGCGGCAGGCGCATCAGCACCAGCACCCAAACCTTCACCCGCGGATGCAGCAGGAGATAGGCCGAGACCACGCCCGCGATCGCGCCGGACGCGCCGATCAGCGGCACCTGCGAATTCACGTCGATGATGCCGTGCAGCCAGGCGCCGGCGATGGCGCAGAGCAGGTAGAAGATCAGGAAACGGACATGGCCGAGCGCGTCCTCGACATTGTCGCCGAACACCCACAGGAACAGCATGTTGCCGGCGAGATGCATGAAGTCGCCGTGCAGGAATGCATAGGTGACGTAGGTGAAGACGTCCGGCACGAGGATCTGACCCGGACCGCGCTCGGCGAGGTCGTAGATCGTCGAAGGGATGTAGCCCAGCCCGATCGCCGCCGCCTGCGCGAAATTCTCGCTGGAGAAGGTGGTCATCAGCCAGATGACGACATTGGCGACGATCAGGCCGATCGTCACATACTGCATCTTGATGTGTTTCAGGCTGTTGGCGTCGTGCAGCGGAATGAACATTCAGAGCGCCCCCACGGCCCCACCGTCACCGGTTCTGTCCGGGCACCCATAACACGTCGGCCGCGCCGTTGTCATTGACCACGCGGGCGGCGACGAACAGGAAATCCGAGGCGCGGTTGAGATATTTCACGACCTCCGGATTGACGCTTTCGCCTGGCATACGGGCGAGCTCGACGGCGATCCGCTCGGCTCGGCGCACGACCGTGCGAGCGAGGTGGAGATGCGCGGAAGCCGGCGAACCGCCCGGCAGCACGAAGGAGCGGAGCGGCTGGAGGCGTGTGTTGAGCGAATCGATGTCGGTCTCGACGCGCACCACCTGCGCCGCCACGATGCGCAACGGCTCGTAGCCGAGCGGCTTTCCCGTCTCGGGCGTGGCGAGGTCGGCGCCAAGGTCGAAGAGATCGTTCTGCATGCGGAACAGCATGGCGTCGATCTCGGAATGTTGTTCGGCGGTGTACAGCCGCGCCATTCCGATCGTCGAGTTCGCCTCGTCCACGGTGCCGTAGGCCTCGACGCGCCGGTCGTGCTTGAGCCGCCTGCCGCCGGCAGCCAATCCCGTGGTGCCGTCGTCGCCGGTGCGCGTGTAGATCTTGTTCAGCTTGACCATGATCCCCCCGGGAAGCCGCTCATTTGCGCGTGAAGTAGACCGCGAGCAGCACCAGGCACAGCGCGACGAACTGGAGGAAGACACGCGCTTGCATCAGCTTGTTGGACGTGTTCGCGTCACCGCCCTTCATCATGTTCCAGAGCCCGCGCAGAAGCACGATGACGACCGCGACCATGGCGACGATCGCGAAGATGTTGAAGACCGTGGACATTGCTCTTTCCTCTTGCCGGCACGCGCCGGCGCACCTCGCTTGGCGCTTGCCGCGGCCCTTGAAAGCACATTTCGGGTGCAAAGGCGGCGACGGGAAGGCCCCGCGCGGGTTGTTTCCCGAAAACCCTTCCCATATTCAACCTTGCGAGACAATCGGCGGAGAGCCATGCGAAACATCGTCGCCGCGAAACGGATCCTGTCCGACGCGATGGGCCACTTCAACACGGACGATGGCTGGTCGATGTCCAGCCATCTGGCAATTTCCGCGCTGATGGCGCTGTTTCCGTTCCTGATCTTTGCCACAGCGCTCGCGAGCTTTCTCGGCGCGGACGCCTTTGCGGATACGGCGGTGCATCTGGTCTTCGACACGTGGCCGCCGCAGATCGCCGAGCCGATCGCCAAGGAGGTGCGCAACGTGCTCACCGTCCAGCGTGGCGATTTCCTGACGGTCTCTGTGATCGCCGCCGCGGTGTTCGCCTCCAACGGCATCGAAGCGCTGAGGACGTCTCTCAACCGCGCCTACCGGGTGGCAGACACGCGTTCCTTTCTCTTCCGCCGCATCCAGAGCATGGCCTTCGTCTTCATCGCCACGCTCGGTTTCCTCGCGATTTCGGTGCTGCTCGTTCTGGCGCCGCTGATCGCCGACATCGCCGAGAAGAACCTGACCTGGATCGGCCCCTACATGGGCACGATCACGCTCTGGCGCTACGTGATCGCCTCCGGCGTCATCGTCTTTGGCCTGTTCGCCGTGCATCTGTGGCTGCCGGCGGGGCGACGGGGCTTGGGCGACGTCATCCCGGGCATCGTCTTCACGCTGATCGCCTGGCTGGCCGGGTCCAGTATCTTCGCCGCGTATCTCAGGCAGTTCTCGACCTATGTCTCGACCTATGCGGGCCTCGCCTCGGTGATGATCGCGGTGATCTTCCTCTACATCATCTCGGTGATCTTCATCCTCGGCGGCGAGTTCAACGCCGCGATCCGCCGCTATCTCGACGCGCGTTCACGCATCGCGGGATGAGGTGGCGAGCGCCACGCCGGCCGTCGCGACCGCCATGCCGGCGATCTGCACGAGCGTAAGCGTCTCGCCGAACAGCGGCCATGCCATCAGCGCGGTCACCGCGGGCACGAGGTAGAACAGCGATGAGACCTTCGCGACCGATCCTTCGCGGATGAGATACATGAGAAGGAAAATCGCGCCGATCGACAGCACCAGCACCAGCCAGACGAGCGCGAAGACCAGTTCGCCCGTCAGCACGAAGGTGCGCGTCTCCAGCAGCAGCGACATCGCTGCCATCAGGCCGGTCGCACCGACATATTGCCAGAAGCTGCCGGTGACGAGATCAAGGCCGCCGACGAACCGCTTCTGCCAGATCGTGCCAACGCTCATCGCGACGACGCCGAACACCATTGCGCCGAGCGCGGCGGGCGTGAGCGCATCCGTCGCAACGCCCAGCTTCGGCCAGATCACGATCACTACGCCGACGAAGCCCAGGCCGAGGCCCAGCCAGTTGCGCGTATCGACGCGCTCGCCGAGCGCCATCCCCGCGACGAGAGCGGTGATCAGCGGCTGCAGGCCGACGATGAGCGCGGAAAAGCCTGCCGTCATGCCGTGGCGGATCGCCCAGAACGTGCCGCCGAGATAGACGCCGTGCATGAGCGCGCCGGCGAAGGCGGCGTTGGCTGCGCCGCGCCAATCCGCCCTGCGCGCGTCGGTCGCGACAACGATTCCGCCGATGATGAGCATCGTCAAGCCGAAGCGCACAGCGAGAAAGGAGAAGGGTTCCGCCCAAGGCATTGCATAGCGCGCGCCGATAAAGCCCGTCGCCCAGAGCACGACGAACAGCGCTGGAACCAAGGATGTCGGCGAGGTCATAGGGGTATTCCGTTCGCGATGCCGGTCCGCTCTATGTCAACCGGCCCTCGCAGGCAAAGTGAAACGGCTGGTCCACGCCGTGGTAGCGGATCACAGCCCTTCCAGCGCCAGCGCGCGAACTTCCTCTGCGCTCATCCCGCTCTCGCGCAGTGCCCTGAGCCCCGTGTCGCGCCGACTCTTGGCGAGCTTGCGGCCGTCCTCGCCGACGATCAGGCTGTGGTGCCGGTAGCGGGGCACGGGAAGGCCGAGCAGCGATTGCAGCAGGCGATGGATCGCGGTCGCATGGAAGAGATCCTGGCCGCGCACTACGTCGGTGATGCCTTGGATCGCATCGTCAACCGTCACCGAGAGGTGGTAGCTCGCCGGCGCGTCGGACCGCGACAGGATCACGTCGCCCCAGATCTCGGGGCGAGCGGTTACCTTTCCGGTTTCGCCCAGCGGTCCGGCGCCCAGTTCCGTCCAGGTGAGTTTCTCCGCGGCCGTCTCCATCGCCGCCGCCACATTGAGGCGCCAGGCATGCGGCGCGCCGGACGCAATGCGCCTCTGCCGTTCGCGGCGGGTGAGAGCGCGGTCGACGTGAGGATAGAGCGGCGCACCGTCCGGATCGCGCGGCCAGCGGCGTGACGGCGTTTCGTGTTCGGCGATGTGGTCGCGAATCTGCCCCCGGCTCATGAAGGAGGGGTAGACGACGCCCATCGCCTTCAGGCGTTCGAGCGCGGCTGCGTAGTCGTCGAAATGCTCCGACTGGCGGCGCACCGGCTTTTCCCATTCGATCTCCAGCCATTCGAGATCGCGATAGATGCCGGCCTCGAACTCCGGCGTGCAGCGGGCGAGGTCGATGTCCTCGATGCGCAGCAGGAAGCGCCCGCCGGCTTCGCGCGCCAGCCGCTGGTTCAGGAGCGCCGAGCGGGCATGGCCGAGATGAAGCTCGCCATTGGGGCTCGGGGCAAAACGGAAAACGGGTGGACTCGCCACGTCTGTCCTGCTGGGTGGAATGGGACTCGAAGGCATTGCCGCCTTCGCCGGTTCATTGCTACGGCTTTTTGCGTTGGAGGAAAAGAAAGCGGATGCGGCGGATTTCCAGTGATTCCGACATCGTCGAGGCGCTCGACGCGCTCGTCAGCGCCGATCCGCGCCTGTTTGCAGTCCGCGCCGCAGCGGGCGACATTCCGCTGCGGCTGTCCTCGCCGGGCTTTTCGAGTCTCGTCTCGATCGTCGTCTCGCAGCAAGTGTCGCGGGCCAGCGCGGACGCGATCCTCGCCCGGCTGGTGTCGCTTATCGCGCCGCTGACTCCGCAGGCCGTACTCGGGGCCGATCCTGATCTCTTCCGCCAGGCGGGCCTGTCGCGCCCCAAGCAGGCGACGGTGCTCGCTTTGTCGCGCGCGGTGCGCGACGGGCTTGATCTCTCCGCCCTCTGCGAGGCGGACGGGGAGGCAGCGATCGCCTCGCTGAGCGCCGTTCCGGGCATCGGGCGCTGGACAGCGGAGGTCTATCTCCTGACCTGCGCCGGGCACCCGGACGTGTTCCCCGCGCGCGACGTGGCGCTCCAGTCGGCGGTGGGCGCCGCACTCGGCATCGACCCTCGACCGGGCGAAAAGGCGCTGATTGCGATCGCCGAATCATGGGCGCCGTGGCGGGCGGTCGCGGCGCGCCTGTTCTGGGCCTACTACCGCCATCTCAAGGGCCGGGAGGCCGCGCCGGCGGCCGAAACGGCGCTAAACCTAGAAAAAAACTGAACAAATGGGGCTTTGCGGCAACAGTCCAGCCACTTTCTTCGCTTCACAATCCTGTCACGTCTCGCTTACAGTATCCTCGCCGAACGCTTCGGGCCTCAGGAGAAACGCGACGTGACAGTTCATGTCTCGCCAGATGGTTTGCCGGCACTGGTGCTGAATGCGGACTACCGTCCGCTCAGCTATTACCCGCTGTCGCTCTGGTCCTGGCAGGACGCGATCAAGGCCGTGTTCCTCGATCGGGTGAACATCGTCGCCGAGTACGAGCACTCCGTCTCGTCCCCGACCTTCTCGATGAAGCTGCCTTCGGTGGTCTGCCTCAAGAGCTATGTGAAGCCGTCGCGCAACCCGGCTTTCACCCGCTTCAACGTGTTCCTGCGCGATCGCTTCCAGTGCCAGTACTGCGGCTCGCCGGAGGATCTCACCTTCGACCATGTCATCCCGCGCCGCTGCGGTGGGGCGACGACCTGGGAGAACGTGGTTGCGGCGTGCTCGCCCTGCAATCTGCGGAAGGGCGGCATGCTGCCGGCGCAGGCGAAGATGTGGCCGATGCAGAAGCCTTTCCACCCGACTGTGCACGACCTGCACAACAACGGCCGGCTCTTCCCGCCCAACCATCTGCACGAAAGCTGGATGGACTATCTCTACTGGGACGTGGAGCTGGAGCCCTAGCTCCCCTCTCCCCGTTCACGGAGAGAGGGATCAGCGCCCGAACGCCGCCCTATACCCAACCGCCGCCCACAAGGCACTCGCCAGCACGTTCCAGCCGGCGAAAGACAGCCCGAGGAACCGACCCGCCGCCTCGTCGCAGGAGGGTGGGATCAGCGTGTTCAGCTGGTCGAGCACGCCGTTGCCGCTGCCCTGCGGGGCAACGACCGCGCCGCAGCTCGAGGGACCCGGCCACCAGTGCCACTCGACGCCGGAGTGATAAATGGCGAGGCCGAGGCCGACCGTCATTAGCAGCGCGCCTGCCAGAAGCAGGAGGCGGGCGACGATCGGCGGCCAGCGCAGCCAGATCGCAACCACCGCCAGCGCCATCACCGGCACGCCGATGTAGTAAGGGACGCGCTGCTGGAGGCAGAGCATGCATGGAATGTAGCCGCCGATATGCTCGAAGCCGAGCGCGGTGCCGACGGTCGCCGCCATGCCGAGGAGAAGGGCGACTGCCGCCCATTTCTGGGTTTCGCCGATCGGGGAGGCAAGGGACATGGGTCGGGTCGCTCCGGCAGGGATATCGGCCGCGAGCAACGCCATGTTCGCGTCAAATGCAAGACCGCGGCGCTTCACAAGCCCGCGACTTCCGCGCGCAGTGCGAAGACCGGTTGACGGAAAGGGGCGCGAAAGTATAGTCCGCAGCCGTCGCCCCGGATTTCGTCCGGCGGCGCGCCCCCTTGGCGGAACTGGTAGACGCGCCTGACTCAAAATCAGGTTCCGAGAGGAGTGCTGGTTCGATCCCGGCAGGGGGCACCAATCGCCCATTTCCTCCATGAGTCGTTTTCGCCCATTCTTCGGGCAATTGCTCATGCTGCATGCGCTAACAGTTATGCTGCATTGCAAAATTGCAGATCAGCCATGCAGAATTGGCGCTTGTTTGAATCGGGGCCGAATCCTATCTTCGCGTTGTTGGTGATCTACCTCCTCCCAGAGAGCCAACAGAGTTGCGGTGCACCTCCTCCCGCGCCGCAATCAAATCAAGCCCGCCGCACCTCCTCCCGCGGCGGGCTTTTTTGTTGCACTGCGAAAGAAACGTTGACACCCGCTCCCAACGGGCGTTTTGTTCGCGCCGTTCCCGGACGACCAGCGGCGGAGGCTTTCCACGACCTTGCTCCAGCGCAGCGACAACTATGCCGACCTCGCCAGCCATTTCCGCTGGCAGATTCCTGAGCGCTTCAACATCGGCGTTTCCGTATCCGATGCCTGGGCGCGCCAGGAGCCGAACCGGGTCGCGCTGATCGAATATCGCGGCGAGGAACAGCCCGGGATGCTGACCTTCGGCGCGCTGGCCGAACGCTCCAACGCTTTCGCCAATGCACTCAAGGCACGCGGCGTGCGCCGCGGCGACCGGGTCGCACTGCTACTGCCGCAGGGCTTCGAGACCGCGATCGCGCATGTCGCCATCTACAAGCTGGGCGCGATCGCGGTGCCGCTGGCGTTGCTGTTCGGCGTCGAGGCGCTGGAATACCGGCTGCAGACGGCCGGCGTCAGGGCGATCGTCACCAATGCGGCGGGGCTGGCAAAGGTTTCGCGTATCAGCGCGCGGCTGCCGTTCCTGGAGCTGGTCGTCTCTGTCGATGGTCGGGACGGCAGGGCTCACGGCTTCGAGGCGCTCGTCGCCGGTGCTTCTACTTCCTTCGAACCGGAGGACACCACGCCGGACGATCCGGCGATGATGATCTTCACCTCCGGCACCACCGGCCCGCCCAAGGGCGCTCTGCATGGCCACCGAGTGCTGCTCGGGCACCTGCCGGGGCTGCAGATGGCCTACGAGTTCCTGCCGCAGGCGGGCGACCTGATGTGGACGCCGGCCGACTGGGCCTGGGCGGGCGGGCTGCTCAACGCACTGCTGCCGTCACTTTACCTCGGCATTCCGGTCATCTGCGCGCGCTTCGAGAAGTTCGATCCGGAAGCTGCCCTTCTGCTCGTCGAGCGAATGAAAGTGCGCAACGCCTTCATCCCGCCGACGGCGCTGAGGATGCTGAAGTCGGTGCCGGACATTCCGGCGCGCTTCTCGCATGTGCTGCGCAGCGTCGGTTCGGCGGGCGAATCGCTCGGCCGCGAGACCTGGGAATGGGCGGAAGGGGCGCTCGGGCTGCCGGTCAACGAGTTCTACGGCCAGACCGAGTGCAATGCCGTGATCGCCTCCTCGGCGCTTGTCGGCGTCAGCCGCCCCGGGACGATCGGCAAGGCTGTGCCAGGCCATACCGTCGCGATCATCGATGCGGACGGGCGGCCGATGCCGGCCGGCGAGGCGGGGCAGATCGCGGTGCTGCGGCCCGATCCGGTGATGTTCCTCGAATATTGGGACAGTCCCGAGGCGACCGCGAAAAAATTCATAGGGGACTGGATGACCACGGGCGATCAGGGGATCATGGATGCCGACGGCTATATCCAGTTCTTCGGCCGCGACGACGACGTCATCACCTCGGCAGGCTATCGCATCGGCCCCGGCGAGATCGAGGACTGCCTCGTCGGCCATCCGTCCGTCGCGCTCGCGGCGGCCGTCGGCAAGCCCGACGCGCTGCGCACCGAGATCGTCAAGGCCTATGTCGTGCTCAAGGAGGGGGTGGAGGCGAGCGATGCGCTGAAAAGCGAGATCAGCGCCTTTGTGCGCGAGCGGCTGTCGGCACACGAATATCCGCGCGAGGTGGAGTTCGTCGATTCCATGCCGCTCACCACCACCGGCAAGGTGATCCGCCGCATCTTCCGCGACCGCGCTAGGCGCGAGGCGGAGAGCGCCTGATCAGTCGCGGCCGAGCAGCACACGCAGCCGGTTGCGGATGATCCGCGCCACGTTGCGGGTCTCCTGGTAGAGATGGAGCTGCTTCGTCGCCTGCCGCGCGGCGCGGTCGGCTTCCGGTGTCAGGGCCAGGACAAAGGTGCCGATCGGCTTGCGCTCGCTCCAGATGCGGCTCATCACCGGGTGGTCGGGCACGGCGCAGCTGTCGGTGGCGACGATGTTGGGATCGTCGAGATGGGTCTTCGTCACCTCGATCATCAGCAGCGTGCCGGGGGAATAGGCCGCATACTCTTCGTCATACGCCGTCTTCCAGGTGTAGGCGCAGCCGTTCTCGATGAAGACGATCAGGCAGGCGATGACCTTTCCATTCAGGGTGAGCATGTGCACCCGGCACATGTCGCGCTCTGCGAGGCCGTGCACCGCCTCGCGGGCGAAGGCGGCACGGTAGCGGTCGATTGCCATCGCCGTGCGCTGGCGGCCCTTCCAGCCTGACGCCTCCAGCGACAGGAATGCCTCGACGCCATGGCGAATCTCGTCCGGCTGGCGGGCGATCGTGTATTCGACGGCGCCGTGGTCGGCGAGGCGGCGCTTGAGGCGGCGGAACTCGCGATAGTGGTGGGCGCGCAGTGAATTCTTGAGATAGGTGTCGCCGTCGAGCGTGCTTTCGAGGAAGGGGCGTTCAACCTTCAGCGTCTCGTGGAACGACAGGTTGCGGCCGAGCGCCACCGTGCGCAGCACGTGCGCAACCGGGCCGTCGAGCCTGATGTCGGGCAGCACGAGCACCTTCGGCAGCTTGAGGCGCGGCCGAGCGAGCATGTCGAGGAAATCCTCCACCACCGAGACTGGGTCGTCGTGGTCGATCAACGGGGTGCCGAGCGGGCCGAAAGGGCTCGACCACGCGCGCATGAGCGTGACGCCGAGCGGCACCGGCGGTTTCTCGATGGAGAACGGCACGAGCAGCCGCAGGCGGCTCCGGTTCTCGTCGCCGTCGCGGATCACAGCCAGCCGCACCTCGCGATCCTCGAGCCGCGGCATGGCGGGCGCCAGGAAGCGCGGATTGAAGAAGACGTTGGGCTCGATGGTGCGGGCGCTGAGATGCTCCAGTTCCTCCACCAGCTCGAAGCCGGCCGAGGCGGCATAGATCGCCAGATGGCGCGGGCGCCTGTCCTGGGCGACAATCTGCTGGAAGGCGAGGCTCTGCGGCTCCTCGGAATAGCCGGCCAGGCCCGCGATCATCGGCCCGGCGGCGCTGCCGCTCATCTCCTCCATGATCGGTTTGGCGGCCATCAGTCGAGCTCCCCGGCGCGGCGGCGCGGCGCAAAGACGATCATCACGATGCCCAGCCGATACCAGGTGACGACCGAGAGAGCGGCTGCCTCGAATGCCATCGACACCGAGGTGGCGACCGCCGCCCCCCACAGGCCGATGCGCGGAATCAGAATCACGTTGAGCGCGACGTTCAGCGCAAGCGTTAGCCCATAGACGACCGCGCAGACGTTCTGGTTGCCGCTCATGGTGAGCAGGCTCTCGGCCGGCCCGACCGACGAGCGGGCGATAACGCCCAGCACCAGCACGAAGAGGTAGGGATAGCCTTCCTCGAATCCGGGACCGAACAGAGCGAGGATGGGCTGGCCGATCGCCAGCACGAAGATGCCCATCGCCAGCGACGGCCAGAACGTCCAGTTAACGGTCTCGCGGGCAAAATCGCCGAGCTTGTCCCGTGCCCCGTGGGTGAACTGCGCATAGCGCGCCGCGACGCCGGCCTTCACCGCGAAGTAGACGAAGTGCACCAGTGCCAGCGTCTTGGCCATCGCATAGTAAATCGCGACATCGTGCGGCGGCAGGAACACGCCCACCATCAGCACGTCGGCATTGGTCAGCATGAAGGCGAAGCCCTCGATCAGGAAGATCGGCAGAGAGACGGCTATCCAGCCGCGCATGTCGGTCGTGCGCGGACCCTTCTCGATGCCGCGATCCGCCCGCGTGGTCACGGTGGCGAGCTGCCACAAGGTCGTCGCATAGGTGGCGGCGACCGCCGCGATCAACGCCGTCCTCGCATTGGGCTCGTAACCCATCAGGAGGGCCGCACCCATGAAGGCGATGATCAGCACGGGGCGGACGATGTAGGTCGGCGACAGCGCGGAGATGGCCCAGGCATTGGCGCGCGAGATGCCCTGCACGACGTCCGACAGGGCGATCATCGGCAGGCAGAAAATGCCGATCAGAAACGGGATGATGTAGTAGTCCTCGATCCGGTCGGCAAAGAGCAGGATGAGCCCGGCGCTGATCATCGCGATCACCGTCGAGGCGATCAGCACGAAGAGGCGGCTGGCGAGCATGACGCCGCGCAACTCGTTCAGCTCGCCGCGCTCGCGGTATTCCGGGATGAAGCGGATGATCGAGGTGTGGAAACCAAGGCAGGACAGGTTGCCGAGGATGATCATCGTCACCCAGACCAGCACGAAGATGCCGTATTCGAACGCGCCCATCCAGCGCGCCAGCAGCACCTGGCTGACGAAAGCGATGAATGCGCTGAGGATGCGGATGGCGAAGGCGATGATCGAGACGCGACCGGCCTCAGCCCGGTCGTCGTCGGAAAAAAGCACAGCGTCCACCTTCCCCATGAGGGGGCGGGCGCGATCGGCCAGGCCGGGTGGCAACAGGCGATCGGCGGTGGTGGCCGCTGAAAAACGCAACGCTTCGAACTCCTTGCTGCGGGAGCGTTAGCAGACAGTGCTTAAAAAACGGTGGGAAGTGCAAGGCCGCCGTTCCGTTCTCCGGTCGGCCGCATCTGCCGCATTGACCAGACGGCCGCGGAACCGTTTCATGGACGGGCAGCGAGCGAGGAGGCGAGCGATGGAATCAGCGGACGAATGGCGGCACATGTCGAGCGCGCCGAAGGACGGCACGCGCATCCTCGTTACCGTGCGGCCGGTGGAGCAAGGCCCCGCCGATGTCGACGTCGCCTACTGGGCGCGCGCCGACCAGTACGGCATCGAAGGCTGGCGCGCGGCCGACTCCGCTCCCGGGGCAGTGATCGGCTACGCCGATCCGGAACTCAAATGCTGGATGCCGCTGCCCGAGGCCAATGCGGGTGAACCGGAGGCGCCGATGCCGGGGCCCTACGAGGGTGACGACATGGAGCTCGACGGCTCGGGGATTTGAGCGGCAGTTCGCGAACTGCCAGCGCGATCCCTTGCCAAGGCGATTCCATCCGATAACTTCTGTGTGGGGGGCGTAGGGAGGAGTTCGGCATGGGTGCTCCACTCGTGGCCGATGCTGGTCTCGTGGACAAGATCTACGAGGCATCGGTTTTGCCGGAATTCTGGCCAGGCCTACTCGGGGACATCGCCAGAAGCACCACCGGCGGGCACGCAATCATATTTGCCGCCAAGGGGCACGATGTACGCTTTGTCGCGTCTTCCGATCAGTATGCGAAGGATGCGTTGGAGTTCTTCTCACTTTATCCGGACAGTGAGCGAACCCGTCGCCTGCTGGCCGTTCAGCATGCGGGCTTCCTGACAGACTTCGACGTATTCACGCCGGAGGAGCGCGAGACCCTCCCGATGTTCCGGGACTTCTTCCTTCCGCGCGGATATGGCGACGGCGCGGCGACGGCGATCCCGATGCCGAGCGGCGAGATGGTGGTCGTCCATACGGAAGGCCGCTACACCGGCGAACCGTTCAGCAGGGAGAAGGTGACGTGGCTCGATTCGCTCCGGCCACATCTGGCGCGCGCAACTCTCTTGTCGGCCCGTCTCGCGTTCGAGCGCGCGAAGACCGCCGTGGAAACGCTGGCAGGCCTCGGCCTCGCAGCCTGCGCAGTGCGGCCGTCGGGTGCGGTCTTGCTGGCAAACGCACAGTTCGACGATGCGCGATCCCTCTGGACGACGCGGGGAGGCGAGCGGATCGCCCTGCTGGACAGGCGCGCCGACGTGGTGCTTGCCGAGTCGCTGCGTCTGATCGGTTCGGTCGGTAGCGTCCGCTCGATTCCACTTCGCGGCGGAATCAGCAGCAACCCTGCCATCCTCCACGTCGTTCCGATCCGCCGCGGGGCGCATGATCTGTTCGGGCCCGCATCCGCCATCCTGGTGCTGAGCAGGCCGTCGACCGCGCCAACAGTCCAGACGCATCTCCTGCAGGCGCTGTTCGATTTGTCGCCTACCGAGGCCGCGATCGCGGCGCGTATCGCCGCCGGACAGACGGTGGGCATGATTGCGACCGCGGACAGCAAGAGCGTCGATACCGTTCGCAACCAACTCAAGAGCGTGCTCGCCAAGACCGGCTGCCGGCGTCAGGTCGATTTGGCGCGACTGTTGACGCAGATGGTGGGTGGGCAGGCATAGGGAGCGCGGCGCGTGTCCCCCGTTCCGCCTCCGTTGCACGAAATTCCCCGGATTCAGGCCTAATAGCCCAGATGGGTCACGCGAATCCGGCGCGGTTCACCATTGGATGAACTGTGATGACTGGCCGACGACCGCTTGCGGAGCGGGACGCGCCGGACATCCGGCGCACTGAAGATCGAAAGCGCAGAAACCGCAACGAAAGGGGACATTCCATGACGCAAAAGAAGATTTCCTATATTGCCGCACTGGCGCTTGCTGGTTTGCTCACCGGCGGTGCGGCGACCGATGCAGCAGCCGCCAATCAGTTCCGCGGCAATGCGTGCATCATCACCGCCTCGCCGGCCTGCGCCGCGCTTGGCTGGAGCGTCGGGAATTGTGCCGCCGCGAGGTTCTATCCGCCGAACTGGAACGGCAACGCCAATCGTACCGGGCTGTCCCTCTACTGGGGTTACTATGCCCAGAACTTCACCTATCCATCGGGTTCCATGGTCGGCGCGGTGATGCGTCCGCTTCAGGCTTCCGGCATCGGCAACGGGATGTTCACCTATAGCGCCACCGGTCGCATCGCAGGCCAGGTACCCGCTGCTCCGGTTGCAGGCGCCCCCGTCTTGTCGAGCACGATCTACATCAACGGGTTCGAGGAGAGCTGCAACGTGACGCTTCGCTTCCAGGGTCAGCGCTATCCGCTCCCCTGAGCGGAGTGAGGTGCGGCTCGCCAATCACCTCACACGAACGCGCCGTGGCAGTGCTTGAACTTCTTGCCTGAGCCGCAGGGGCAGGGTTCGTTGCGGCCGACGCGGCCCCAGGTGGTGGGGTCGTTGGGGTTGCGGTCCTCGGCGGACACCGCAACCTCCTGCGCCAGCGTCACCGTGCCCGCGCCTTCGCCGAAATCGTCCTGGCCGGTCGTGCCGTCGATGTGGTGGCCGAACATGTCCGGCACCTGCGGCGGCGGGGCTTCCGCCGCCTCACGCACCAGCTCGACGCGCATCAGCTGCGCGGTCACCGCCTGGCGCAGGTTGCCGAGCATGGCCTGGAAGAGCTCGAAGCCCTCTTGCTTGTATTCCTGCAGCGGATCGCGCTGCGCGTAGCCGCGGAAGCCGACGACGGAGCGCAGATGGTCGAGGTTCACCAGGTGCTCGCGCCAGAGATGGTCGAGCGTCTGCAGCACGATCGTCTTCTCGACATAGGCCATCACGTCCGGCCCGAAGCGGTCGGCGCGGTCGGCGGCGGCCTTGTCGGCTGCCGCGGTGATGCGCTCGCGGATCGCCTCCTCGTCGATGCCTTCCTCGGCAGCCCATTCCTCCACCGGCAGGTCGAGGTTGAGATTGGTCTGCACCGCCTCGCGCAGGCCCTTCACGTCCCACTGCTCGGCATAGGCCGTCTCCGGGATGTGCTTGGTCACCATGTCGTCGATGACCTCTTGGCGCATCTCGGCCACGGTGTCGGACACGGTCTCGGCGTCCATCAGTTCGAGGCGCTGCTCGAACACGACCTTGCGCTGGTCGTTCTGGACGTCGTCGAACTTCAAGAGGTTCTTGCGGATGTCGAAGTTGCGCGCCTCGACCTTCTTCTGCGCCTTTTCCAGCGCCTTGTTGATCCAGGGATGGATGATGGCCTCATCTTCCTTGAGGCCGAGCTTCTGAAGCATGCCGTCCATGCGGTCGGAGCCGAAGATGCGCATCAGGTCGTCCTGCAGCGACAGGAAGAACTTCGACCGGCCCGGATCGCCCTGGCGGCCGGAACGGCCGCGGAGCTGGTTGTCGATGCGGCGCGATTCGTGGCGCTCGGTGGCGAGCACGTAGAGCCCGCCGGCTGCCAGCGCCTTTTCCTTCAGCGCCTGCACGTCGGCCTTGATCGCGGCTTCCTTCGCCTCGCGCTCCGGGCCGGCCGGCATGTCGCCCAGTTCCTCGGCGATGCGCATGTCGGCATTGCCGCCGAGCTGGATGTCGGTGCCGCGGCCGGCCATGTTGGTCGCGATGGTGATCGCGCCCGGCTTGCCGGCCTGCGCGACGATCTGCGCCTCGCTCTCATGGTGGCGGGCATTCAGCACCTGGAAGTCGGTGAAGCCGTCCTTGCGCAGGCGGTCTGCCAAAAGCTCTGACTTCTCGATAGAGACGGTGCCAACCAGCACCGGCTGGCCGCGCGCATGGGCCTCGCGGATCTCCTTCGTGATCGCGCGGTATTTCTCCTCGACGGTGCGGTAGACCTCGTCGTCCTCGTCGATGCGCTTGACCGGCAGGTTGGTCGGGATCTCGACCACGTTGAGGTTGTAGATGTTGCCGAACTCTTCGGCTTCGGTGTTCGCCGTGCCGGTCATGCCGGCCAGCTTGTTGTACATGCGGAAGTAGTTCTGGAAGGTAATCGAGGCGAGTGTCTGGTTCTCGGGCTGGATCGCGACGTGCTCCTTCGCCTCCAGCGCCTGGTGAAGACCTTCGGAATAGCGGCGGCCGGGCATCATGCGGCCCGTGAATTCGTCGATGATGACGATCTCGCCGTTGCGCACGATGTAGTCGCGGTCGCGCTGGAACAGCTTGTGCGCCTTCAGCGCGTTGTTGACGTGGTGGACGATGGCGACGTTCTCGACGTCGTAGAGCGACTCGCCCTTGAGATGGCCGGCCTCGGTGAGCAGGTTCTCCAGCTTCTCGGTGCCGACCTCGGTGAAGATCGTGGTGCGCTGCTTCTCGTCGACCTCATAGTCTTCCGGGTTGAGCTGCAGCATGAAGCGGTCGACGGTGTTGTACATCTCCGAACGGTCCTCGAGCGGGCCGGAGATGATGAGCGGCGTGCGCGCCTCGTCGACCAGGATCGAATCGACCTCGTCGACGATCGCGTAGTGGTGGCCGCGCTGCACCATCTGGGCGCGGTCGTATTTCATGTTGTCGCGCAGATAGTCGAAGCCGAGCTCATTGTTGGTCGCGTAGGTGATGTCGCAGGCATAGGCGGCCTTGCGCTGCTCGTCGCTCAGGCCGTGGACGATCACGCCCGTGGTCAGGCCGAGGAAACCGTAGACGCGGCCCATCCAGCCCGAGTCGCGGGTGGCGAGGTAGTCGTTGACGGTGACGACGTGGACGCCCTTGCCTTCCAGCGCGTTGAGATAGACCGGCAGGGTCGCCACCAGCGTCTTGCCCTCGCCGGTGCGCATCTCGGCGATCGAGCCCTCGTGCAGCACCATGCCGCCGATGAGCTGGACGTCGAAGGGGCGCATGCCGAGCGCTCTGCGAGCCGCTTCACGGACAGTCGCGAAGGCAGGCACCAAGATCTGGTCGAGGGTGGCGCCGTCGGCCAGCTGCTGCTTGAACTCGGCGGTCTTGCCACGGAGCTGCTCGTCGGAGAGCGCCCGCATCTCATCTTCGAGCGCGTTGATCTGCTCGACGCGAGGACGGGTGCCCTTTACACGCCGGTCATTTGCGGAGCCGAAGATCTTGCGGGCGAGGCCGCCGAGACTGACCATAACTGGTCCTTTCAACAGAGACTATCCGGCGGGCCGCCGGACCTTGGCCTGGCGGGCGCCGGCCTGCCGACAATCAAAAAAGCGTCCGGAAAACGGTTCTGGACGCCAAGTCGAAGGACAGATAAGAGGGGGCAACCCTGATGTCAACGTTGCGCCAGAGCGCGCGACGCACCGAAAATCCGCCACAAATCGGGCCTGTTTCGAAGGCGCCTCGGAGCTCTACAGGAGAACAGTTGTATGAATATCACTCTCAGGAAGCGGCCGGCCGCGCGCGTTGCTTTGGCGCTCGGCCTGCTCGCGTCGGCGACGTTCGGCGCCCTTGCGCAGGCCGACACGGTCGTCGCGACGGTCAGCGGCCAGCCGGTCACCGAGGCGGACGTGCAGATGGCGGTCAGCGAGCTTGACCAGCAGTTCGCGCAGCTCACGCCTGAACAGAAGCGGGCGGCGGCGCTGTCGGCCATCATCGAGATCAGGCTGATGGCCGAGAAGGCCAAGGCCGCCAAGCTCGATCAGGACGACGAATTCAAGCGCAAGCTCGCCTTCCTCAACGATCGTGCCCTGCATGCCCAGGTGATCGAGAAGGAAATCTCGCCGAAGGTCACCGACGAGGACCTGAAGGCGCGCTACGACAAGGAAATCGCCGCGCGTCCGCCGGTCGAGGAGGTCCATGCCCGCCACATCCTGGTGAAGACGGAGGAAGAGGCCAAGGACGTGATCAAGAGGCTCGACGAGGGCGGCGACTTCCAGGCGATCGCCAAGGAGAAGTCGGACGATCCGGGCTCGGGCGCCAATGGCGGCGACCTCGGCTTCTTCTCGAAGGGCCAGATGGTGCCGGAATTCGAAGCGGCCGCTTTTGCGCTGGAGCCGGGTTCCTACACCAAGACGCCGGTGAAGAGCGAGTTCGGCTTCCACGTCATCAAGGTCGAGGAGAAGCGCACCCAGCCGCCGGTGCCGTTCGACCAGGTGAAAGACCAGATCCGCCAGCTCGTCTTCCGCGACCTCTACTTCGCCACGGTGAAGGACCTGCGCGCAGGCGCCCAGGTCGAGATCAAGGACGAGGCGCTCAAGAAGGGCGTCGAGGAGATCGAGAAGCAGGCCGGCGCGGCGGAGTGATCCGACGGCCTTTCCTTCTCTCCGTTCACGGGGGTCCGAAGGACGGGCGAGACAAGCGGCTCGCCCCGGCACAGGGGTCCGAAGGGCGGATGAGGGCGCGCGCGAGCGCCGGCATGTCACCGCCGTCATTCCGGGTCCGCGCAGCGGAGCCCGGAATCCAGCGCGCCAACGCCTGCGCACTGCTCATCTGCGCTCCGACGTGGTCGCGACAGTCGACGAACTGCCTGCTTTCCCGGCACTCTGGATTCCGGGTTCCGCTGCGCGGCCCCGGAAAGACGGGCGCGCGCGATTGTCCTCCCCATGTGAGGGAAGGCCGATCTTATCTGCGATGACGCTGCGAGGGGCACGACAGTCGCACCTTTAGGACGTGTCGTGATACTCGACCGGCGAGAGGGCGGCGTTCCCCAAACTTTCGATGAGCGTGCCCAGGCCATGGATCGCGTTCCCCTCATTCCCGGCCTCGTCGGACGCCTGCCCCCGGTGCAGGAACGACAGCCGGCACAGATGCGCCGCCACCGCCTGCATGTAGAGCCCGAATGAGCGAAGCGAATCGGCGATGTCCTCCGCATCGAAGGGATGGCTGCCGAAGCCGGCCGGCATCGGGACCGGCGTCCAGGGTCTGCGGGCGAAGCTCCGAAGCGTGCCTTCGACATAGGCGCTCAACAGCGTATTCGCCTGCCAGGCGGCCCACAGCACGCACCAGCGGACCCAGAACGAGCGGCCGGCGGCCTGTTCGGCCATGTCGGCGATCGAGAACAAGCGCATGACGATCCGCGCCATCTCCGCCTGTTCCCTACTTGCCTTCGCCCTCCAGCCCATCTCCGGCTCCCGTTTGACCGGACATAGTGTCGGGCATGCCGGCAGGGGTGGGGATGGAAAAAGTGTTGGCTGTGAGAATCTCCAAGCGGGACAAAGGGTTACGGGAGAGCAGGCGAAAATCGATCCATCGGAAAGCTGATCCATGCTTCGTCCGACCCCTGTCTCGCGCGCCCCCTCCACCACGCTTCGCGTGGTCCCCCTCCCCCGTAAACGGGGGAGGATCCGCGGCCTCAGCCGTCGCGCTTTTCTAACCCTTGATGAAGGCAGCAACGGGAGACGCGGTGGCACCGGATCCTCCCCTGCGAAGCGGGGGAGGGGGACCACGCGAAGCGTGGTGGAGGGGGCGCGCAGGCGAGGGAGGAGCCGCGAGGGCGGGAGCGGTCGGGAGTTGGCGCGGCGTCAGGTTAGTACGCCTCTGACGACGGTGCGGATGGCGGCGCGTAGGGTGGCGTCGTCCTCGTCGAGGCGGTTGGTCAGGAGGTGGGTCCAGGCGTAGGAGGAGACGAGGTCGGCGACCACCTGCGGGTTGGTGTCGGGCCGCGCTTCGCCACGTGCGATGGCGCGTTCGGTGATCCGGCCGGACTGGCGGCGGCGCTCGGCGTAATACTCCTCCAGCGCCTCGGCGGCCTTCGGGTCGGACTGCGCCTCGGCGATGATCGAGCGGAAGATCTCGCCGACGGGGGTGCCGTGCCACTGCGCGAACAGACTGCGCGCGAAGACAAAAAGATCCTCTTCGAGCGGGCCGTCGTCGGGAAAGACGACGTGGCGCTTCTGCCGGTGGTAGACATCCAGCAGGAGCGCTGCCTTGCTCGGCCACCATCGATAGATGGTCGGCTTGCCCGCGCGGGCTTTCCGCGCCACGGCCTCGATCGAGAAGCCCGCATAGCCGGATTCGAGCAGCACCGCCTCCGCGGCTTCCAGGATCGCCTCGGCGCTTTCGGGATTGCGCCTGGCGCCGATCGAGCGGCGCCCCTCCACCTCAGTGCCATCCATTCCACATAGCTCCTTCCGCAAATCCGCATAACACGTCCCTTGACGAAACGAAACGGCTCGTTTTATTTAACGGAACGTATCGTATCGATGGGGCCTTCCATGTCGCATGTTGTTTCCTCCCAGACCATTTCCTCCCAGACCATTTCCTCCCAGACTGGTGCGGTTCGCTTCTCGCGGCCGCGCTTCGCCTTCCTCGTCCTGCTCGGCGTCTATCCGCTGGTCACCGGGCTGCTCTACCTGATCTTCCCGCTCACAGAGGGCTGGACGATCTGGCAGCGGACGCTGATCCTCGTGCCGATCGTGGTCACGTCGATGGTGTGGGGGCTGATCCCCACCGTGCAGAAGCGCTTTCATCGCTTCATCAACCCGGTCGTGAGGCAGTGAAACCGCCGATTGGGCTTGCGCGGGCGTGATCGGTCGGGCAAACGGGCGCGACCGATCCAGCCACCGGAACACGCCATGTCGACCGCCGTTTCGCCGCTTGCACCGAAGTCCCAGCCCAAGATGCCGCCGATCGAAGGCGTGCGCATCGCCACCGCCGAGGCGGGCATCAAATACAAGGGCCGCACCGACCTGCTCGCCATGGTGTTCGACGCCGGCACGCAGGTCGCAGGCGTCTTCACCCGCTCGAAATGCCCCTCGGCGCCGGTCGATCTCTGCCGGGCGAACCTGCCGGGCGGCAGCGCCCGCATGCTGGTGGTGAATTCCGGCAACGCCAATGCCTTTACCGGCAAGAAGGGCAGGGCGACGACGGAGGCGACGGCGGAGGCAGCTTCGTCCGCCGCCGGCTGCGCCTCGTCCGAGGTCTTCCTCGCCTCGACCGGCGTGATCGGCGAGCCGCTCGACCCGGCGAAGTTCACCCATCTCCTGGCCGACATGGCCAAGCGCGCCGAGCCGGCGCTGTGGCCGGAGGCCGGCAAGGCCATCATGACCACGGACACCTATCCGAAATACGCCACGCAGACCGTGCTTCTGGGCGAGACGCTGGTGACGATCAACGGCATCGCAAAGGGCGCGGGCATGATCGCGCCCGACATGGCGACGATGCTGTCCTTCGTCGCGACCGACGCGCCGATCGCGGCCCCGGTGCTGCAGGAGCTTCTGTCGAAAGGCACGGCGAAAACGTTCAATGCCGTGACGGTGGACAGCGACACCTCGACCAGCGACACGCTGCTTCTGTTTGCGACGGGCGCGGCGGCCAAGCGCGGCGCGCCGCGCATCGACGACGCCAAGGACCCGAGGCTCCAGTCCTTCCGGCGCGCGCTCAACAAGATCCTGAAGAACCTGGCGCTGCAGGTGGTGCGCGACGGCGAGGGCGCGCGCAAGGAGGTGGAGGTGACGGTGACGGGCGCGAAATCGGCGCGCTCGGCCAAGAAGATCGCGCTGTCCATCGCCAATTCGCCGCTGGTGAAGACGGCTGTCGCCGGCGAGGACGCCAACTGGGGCCGCGTCGTGATGGCTGTCGGCAAGGCCGGCGAGCCCGCCGACCGCGACCGCCTCTCGGTCTGGTTCGGCGACATCCGCGTCGCGCATGAGGGCGAGCGCGACCCGGCCTATTCCGAGGCAGAGACCTCCGCCTACATGAAGAAGGACCGTATCCGGGTGCGCGCCGACATCGGGCTTGGGCGCGGCAAGGCGACGGTGTGGACCTGCGACCTCACCAAGGAATATGTCGCGATCAACGGCGACTACAGAAGCTGACCGGCGTGCCGCAGTTCGACGCAGACCTGCTGCCGATCGTCCGCCGCTTCGAGGCGGCCGGATTCCGCGCCTGGCCGGCCTCGTCGGTGCACTATGACGGCACATGGGTGATCCGGCTGACGGCCGGGCATCCGGCCAAGCGGTTGAACTCGATCAATCCGCTCGATCCGGGCGACTGCGACAACCTGACGGAACGCATCGCGCGCGCCTCGCGGCGCTTCGAGGCCTACGGCCGCCCGGCCACCTTCCGCATGTCGCCGCTCGGCGGCGCCTTCATCTCCGCTTATCTCGACCAGGAAGGGTGGAGCCGCTTCTCAGAATCCGTCGTGATGTCGATCGACCTTTCGGCCGTCGACCTCGACAATGTGCTTTCGCAGATTCCGATGAAGGACATGGCCCGCTTCATCAGCGCGGCGATGACGGTGCATGATTTCGAGCCGTCGATACGGCCCGGCCTGTCGGAGATCGTCAGCTCGATCGAGCCGGAGAGCGGGCTCTTCCTGCTCGAGGACGATGACCGGCCGGTGGCGAGCGCGATCTGCGTGCATGACGGCGACCTTGCCGGCCTGTTCGAAGTGGCGACCTTCAGCGGCGAGCGCGGCAAGGGGCACGGGCGGCGCGTCGTGCTGTCGGCGCTGAAATGGGCGCGGCTGCGCGGCGCGAAGATCGGCTGGCTGCAGGTCGAGGCGAGCAATACGGTGGCGCTCTCGCTCTACAAATCCCTCGGCTTCCGCCGGGTCTACGACTACCACTACCGGCAGCCGCCGAAATGACCGGACGCCTGCGATGAGCGATACGAACCCTGCCAAGCCGCTGCTGCTGGTCGCCGCCTGCGCGCTGGTCGACGCCGACGGGCGCGTGCTGATCACCGAACGCCCGCCGGGCAAGCAGTTGGCCGGCCTGTGGGAATTTCCCGGCGGCAAGGTGGAGCCGGGCGAGACGCCCGAGGAGACGGTGGTGCGCGAGCTTGCCGAGGAGCTCGGCATCGAGACCAAGGTGCCGTGCCTGGCGCCGCTGACCTTCGCCAGCCACGCCTATGACGGCTTCAACCTTCTGATGCCGCTGTTCGTCTGCCGCCGCTTCTGGGGCACGCCGGTGGGCAAGGAGGGGCAGCGGCTGAAATGGGTGCGGCCGCGCGACATGCGCAACTACGAGATGCCGCCCGCCGACGCGCCGCTGATCCCGTTCCTGATCGACCTGCTGTAGCGGCCGCGGCGCGTTTCGTTAATCGATCCTTTATCCAATCGTGAGAATGCTGCCTTTCGATACCGGCGCGGACGGCGCCGGCGCATCGCGGGGGCAATCGATGAATCCGGAAGCTGAGTGGCAGTCCATCCGCGGTGATCGTCCGTCGCTGCTCGGCATTGCCGGGGTGGGCATCCTGCGCGCCGCGCTTCTGTTCGGCTCCGCCGCGGTCGCGCTGGCGGTGATCCTCGCGCCGCTCGCCGAGAGCCAGACAAAGCGCATCGTCGGCGCGGACGGGATCGACCGCATGTCGACCGGCTCGGTCAACCGCGGTGGCGGGTCGAGCTACGTCATCCGTCGCAGCGTGCTGCAGGATTCGCCGGCGGCGATCTGCATCATCCGCGACGACGGCACGCGCAGCGGCGATTGCGGCTGACCAGCCGGCTTTTCAGCATTGGTTAATGCTGTCTCGTTAACCTTTCTTAATCGGCTTCGACTAATGTGTCTGGAGAGGCTCGGCGGGGGTGTCGAAGATGTTCGTCCGGTTTTTGAAGGATCGCAGCGGCGCGACCGCAGTCGAATACGGCATGATCCTCGTCTGCCTGTCGCTGGTCATCGTCGGCGGCATCACGCATTTCGGCAACCGGATGGAAGTCCGCTTCCTCGAGATCAGCAAATTCCTCGACGATACGCCGATGCAGTAGGCGAGCCGACGAGCCTCACCCTGCCGACTCGTCTCCCAGCGCCTTCGCCAGCGACATCTTCGCCGATCCGGGCCTGAGCGGCTTCTGCTGCGAGGCGTCCGGCGCCCAGCCCGACAGCCAGATGGTCGCGAATGTCGCGCGGATGCGCCCGTCGGGATCCGAATGCCGTTCCGCATAGATCTCGGCCGCGCGCAGGAGCAGCGCCCGGCCGGTCGGCCTGCGCAGGCGCGCCAGAAGCGGGTTCGTGGCCCCCATCGCGCGCAGGTCGCGCATCAGCGCGAACATCGAATCGTAGCGCACGACCACGGTCTCGATGTCGGCGACCGGGAGCGCGAAGCCGGCGCGCTGGAGGAGGGCGCCGGCGTCCCTGACGTCGGTAAAGGGCAGGACGCGCGGGCTGGCGCCGCCCGTCAGCTCCGTTTCGGCGGCGAGCAGGCTGTCGCGCAGTTCGGCCAGCGTACCGGCGCCCGGGAAGGCGGCGAGGAACAGGCCGTCCGGCTTCAGCGCGCGGCGCGCCTGGATCAGCAGGCCGGGCAGGTCGTTCACCTCGTGCAGCGCCATCAGCGAGGCGACGAGGTCGAGCGAGGCGGGTTCGAGCGGCAGCGTTTCGGCGACGCCGAGCAGGGGCTTGCCGGAGCCGGCGAGCGCCGGATGGGCGACGACCTCGGCGACGTCGTCCACCTTGCCGCTCGCCAAGAGAGCGCGCGCGGTCGCGCCGCCCGGCGAGAACAGCGTGGCAGCGTGGGGGAAACGGCGCGCGACCGCTGCCAGGCGATCGGCGAGATCCTCGGCTGCGCGCGCCAGAAGGAAGTCGGCGCCCGCCACGGGCAGCGCCGCCGCGCGCAGCTTGCGCCGCGTTGCGAGATCGGTGTCGATGATCGGTTCCAAGGGCGCGGTCCGGGCTTCTGGCTGGGATGGTGGGCGACTGCCCTTGCGGCAGGCCCATCGCATGCTAGCCTATGTCCTTTCTCAGGTGGCCGATCGGATGCAGGAGATCAAGAGCCTTGCGGCACGTGCCGCGTCGATGTCGGCGCGGCTTCTGTTCCCGCCGGCCTGCGCGGGATGCCGCCGTATCGTCAGCCAGCCCGGCGCGCTCTGCGGCGCGTGCTGGCGAGGCCTGCGTTTCCTCGAACAGCCCTGGTGCGAGGTGATGGGCACGCCGTTCAGCCACGAGATGGGGCCGGGAATGCTGTCGGCCGACGCGATCGCCAACCCGCCGCCCTTCGACCGCGCGCGGGCAGCCGTCGCCCATGGCGGCATCGCGCGGCGAATGGTGCACGGGCTGAAATATGGCGACCGCACCGACCTCGCGCCGTGGATGGCGCGCTGGATGATCAGGGCGGGGCGCGAGCTCCTGCCCGACGCGGACCTGATCGTGCCGGTGCCGTTGCACCGCCTGCGCTTCCTGTCGCGCCGCTTCAACCAGTCGGCGGAGCTGGCGCGGGCGATCTCGCGACTGTCGGGCGTGCCGTTCTCGCCCGACGTGCTCAACCGCGTGAAGCCGACGCGCCAGCAGGTGGGGCTGGGATTGCGCCAGCGCGAGGACAATGTGCGCGGCGCCTTCAAGGTGGCGGCGGAGCGGGAGATCGAAGTGGCCGGCCGGCGCATCCTCGTCGTGGACGATGTCTACACCACCGGCGCGACCGTTTCGGCGGTGGCGAAGGCGTTGCGCAGGGCCAAGGCGGCGCATGTCGACGTGCTGACCTTCGCGCGTGTCCTGCCGGGGGACTTCCGGCCCGAGGAAGACGACACTATATAGTCGGCATAGGCGGCGAAGGCTGGACCGGACATGGCACAGGTTACGATCTACACGCGTGATTTCTGCGGCTACTGCGCAGCGGCGAAACGGTTGCTGAAGGAGAAGGGCGTCGACTTCCAGGAGCACGACGCGACCTACTCGCCGGAGCTGCGCCAGGAGATGATCCACCGCGCCAACGGCCGCTCGACTTTCCCGCAGATCTTCATCGGCGAGACGCATGTCGGCGGCTGCGACGATCTCTACGAGCTCGATCGCAGCGGCAGGCTCGACCCGCTGCTGGCCGCCTGAGGAGCCACGACATGACCATCTTCAAGGCAGCGGCCGTCCAGATGCGCTCGGGCACCTCCGTCGAGAGGAATGCCGAGACCTTCGAGGGGATGGTGCGCGAGGCGGCCGGCAACGGTGCCGTCTACATCCAGACGCCGGAGATGACCGGCGCGCTGATGCGCGACCGCGCGGCGCTCAAGGCGTCGCTGAGGGACGATGCGGGCGACCTCATCGCGTCGGCCGCCCGGCGGCTGGCGCGCGAGTTCGGCGTCCACATCCATGTCGGCTCGACGGCTATAGCCGCCGGCGACAAGATCGCCAACCGCGGGTTCCTGGTCGGCCCGGACGGCGCGGACATCGTCACCTACGACAAGATCCACATGTTCGACGTCGACCTCGACAATGGCGAGAGCTGGCGCGAATCGGCAACCTACCAGCCGGGCGGGTGCACCGTGGTGGCCGAGCTGCCCTTCGCCAATCTCGGCATGGCGGTGTGCTACGACCTGCGCTTTCCGCAGCTTTTCCGCGCGCAAGCGCTGGCCGGGGCCGAGGTGCTGACCACGCCCGCCGCCTTCACCCGCCAGACCGGCGAGGCGCACTGGCACGTGCTTTTGCGCGCCCGCGCCATCGAGAACGGCGCCTGGGTGATCTCCGCCGCGCAAGGCGGCACGCATGAGGACGGCCGAGAGACCTACGGCCATTCGCTCATCGTCGACCCGTGGGGCCGCGTCGTCGCCGAGGCCGACCACGCCGAGCCCGGCATTATCTATGCCGAGATCGACACGGCCGCCTCCGCCGAGGCGCGCAAGAAGATCCCGAACCTGAAGAATGCGCGCGAGTTCTCGGTCGAGGTCGCGCGTCCCGAACCTGCCCTGAAGGCCGCATCGTGATCCGCTTCTCCCTCCACTGCGACCAGGCCCACGAATTCGAGGGCTGGTTCCGCGACAACGCCGACTACGACACGCAGTCGAAGCGCGGCTTCGTCGAGTGCCCGGTCTGCGGCTCGCACAAGGTGTCGAAGTCGCTGATGGCGCCGGCCGTCTCGACCGGCCGGAAGAAGGAAAAGATGGCGCTCGCAGTAAACGCCGAGCAGAAGAAGCTGATGGCGGCGCTGAAGGAAATGTCGAGGCAGGTGCGCGAGAATGCCGAGAATGTCGGCGACAAGTTCGCCGAGGAAGCGCGCAAGATCCACTTCGGCGAGACCGAGGCGCGCGGCATCTACGGCGAGGCGACGCCCGAGGAGGCCCGTGACCTGATCGAGGACGGCGTGGAGTTCATGCCGCTGCCGGTGTTTCCGGACGACAGGAACTGATCGTAATCTTCGGTCACCATCCGAATTACTGACGGCTTACCTGCCATCTTGATGGCAGGTAACATCGCCTTTATCTTTTTGACGAACAGCTATGGAGGTCGCTCATGGCAGAGAGACAGCTTTCCGTCCGAAGCGCCAAGGCAAGCGAGATCGCGCACCGGCTTGCGCGGCGCGAAAACCGCACCGTCGCCAGCATCGTAGAGCGGGCGCTCGAAGATTACGACTTCAAGACGACCGGGCGCGAGCCGGCGGAGTTGTTCTATCGGCGTCTCGCCGCAAACGGAGTCGATCTCGATCTCGAAGAGGTTATCAAGGAAGGCAGGGTTCCGTACAAGGGGCCGGACCTTGATTTTTCTTGATACAAACGTCCTCTCTGAAACGCTGCGACCGAGACCGCATTCTGGTGTTGAGGCTTGGCTGACGCGTTTTGATGTCGAGTTGGCGCTGTCGACGGTCGTGATTGCTGAAGTCGCGCATGGAATTCAGCGGATCAGGCCCGACCAGCGGGCGGACCGATGGGAAACCAATCTCAGCTATTGGCGCCAACGGCTGGCAGGCGAGATATATCCGTTTACGGAAGAGGCTGCGCTTATCTACGGCGCGATCATGGGAGACGCGTCTCGTCGAGGCCGCGCCATGTCTGTTCCTGACGGAATGATTGCGGCCATTGCGCTTGCCAACGAAGGCAAACTCGCAACGCGAAATACTGCTCACTTCGAGGGCTGTGGATTGTCGTTGATCAACCCGTGGCTTGAGTAGACCCAAACAATAGGCCGCTAAACCCTGCAAATCGGGAGCTCCACTCCAGAATTGCAAGGATAATCTCTAGCTAGCCCCGGGCCGTTCCGCCAGCACCATGTAGTTGACGTCCATGTCCTTCGAGCGCTGCCAGCGGTCGCCGAGGGGGTTGTAGACGACGCCGGTGCGGTCGATGATGGTGAGGCCGGCCTTGCCCAGGCCGGATTCCAGCTCGTCCGGCCGCACGAGCTTGCCGAACTGGTGGGTGCCGCGCGGCAGCCAGCGCAGAACGTATTCGGCCCCGATGATGGCAAGCCCCAGCGCCTTCAGTGTGCGGTTGATCGTGGCGACGAACATCAGCCCGCCCGGCTTCACCATCTGCCCGCATTTGGCGAGGAACAGGTCGACGTCGGCGACGTGCTCGACCACCTCCATGTTCAGGATCACGTCGAACTTCTCGCCCTCGTCGGCGAGCGCCTCGGCGGTCGTGGCGCGGTAGTCGATGGTCAGGCCGCTCTCCACCCCGTGCAGCTTGGCGACCTCGATGTTGGTGGCGGATGCGTCGGCGCCGACCACCTCGGCGCCCAGCCGCGCCATGGGCTCGCACAGGAGCCCGCCGCCGCAGCCGATATCGAGGATGCGCAGGCCCTCGAAGGGGTGCGGCGCGCGCGGATCACGACCGAATCGCTCGGCCACCTTGTCGCGAATGTAGGCGAGGCGGACCGGGTTGAACTTGTGCAGCGGGCGGAACTTGCCGTTCGGATCCCACCACTCCGCCGCCATGCGGGAGAAGCGTTCCACTTCGTCGGCGTCGATGGTCGTGCGTTGGGCTTCGGCCATGTCGTTCATCTCCCTCTTCGGCCACACAAGTCGGGCGATGAGGCTTCGATGTCAAGGCGGTTGGTTCCGTTCGGGAGAGGGATGCCGGGGCCCGTGGCGGCTCGCCGACGGCACGATCGAGCGGCTGTCAGGGCCTGTCAGCTATCGCTTCGGTCAGGTTGGGGCGAGCCGCCATCCGGTCTATATCCGACGCACCAATCTGGAAGAGCCGTCGCCGATGCAGCCGATCATCTCGATCTCCAACCTGTCCAAGACCTATGCCAACGGCTTCGAAGCGCTGAAGAACGTCAGTCTCGACGTCCGCAAGGGTGAGATATTCGCTTTGCTGGGGCCGAACGGGGCCGGCAAGACGACGCTGATCAACATCGTGTGCGGTCTGGTCAATTTGGGCACGGGCAGTGTCAGGGTCGGTGGGCACGACATCGTCGGCGACTATCGCAAGACGCGCTCCATGATCGGGCTCGTGCCGCAGGAGCTTTCGATCGACGCGTTCGAGTCGGTCTTCGCCACCGTCTCCTTCAGCCGCGGGCTGTTCGGCAAGCCGGCCGATCCGGCACATATCGAGAAAGTGCTGAGGTCGCTGTCGCTGTGGGACAAGCGCAAGGAGAAGGTGATGACGCTGTCGGGCGGCATGAAGCGGCGCGTCCTCATCGCAAAGGCGCTGGCCCACGAGCCGGAGGTTCTCTTTCTCGACGAACCGACGGCCGGCGTGGACGTCGAACTGCGCCGCGACATGTGGGCGATGGTGCGCGGCCTGCGTGATACCGGCGTCACCATCATCCTGACCACGCATTACATCGAGGAGGCGCAGGAGATGGCCGACCGCGTCGGCATCATTTCCAAGGGCGAGATCATCCTGGTCGAGGACAAGGACGTGCTGATGCGCACGCTCGGCAAGAAGCAGTTGCGGATCGAGCTGCGCGAGCCGCTGACGGAACTGCCGCCGTCTCTGTCCTCGCACGCGCTGGACCTTGCAGATGGAGGCGACGCGCTCATCTCCACCTACGACGCCACCGCAGACCGGACAGGCATCAACGCATTGTTCCTCGACCTTGCCCGCGAAGGCATAGCGATCCGCGACCTCGAGACCCGGCAAAGCACGCTGGAAGAGATATTCGTCGGACTTCTGGAGGCCCGCACATGAACCTTCGCGCTGTCCAGGCGATCTACAGATTCGAGATGGCGCGCACTTTTCGCACCATCCTCCAGTCGATCGTTTCGCCGGTCATCTCGACCGCGCTCTATTTCGTGGTGTTCGGCGCGGCGATCGGTTCCCGCATCCCCGAGATCGGCGGAGTGAGCTACGGCGCGTTCATCGTGCCCGGGCTGATCATGATGTCGATCCTGACGCTGTCGATCTCGAATGCGTCCTTCGGCATCTATTTTCCGAAGTTCACCGGCACCATCTATGAACTGCTGTCGGCGCCTGTTTCCCATCTCGAGATCGTCACGGCCTATGTCGGCGCGGCCGCCACCAAGTCGGTGATCATCGGCCTCGTGATCCTCGCAACGGCCGCCTTCTTCGTGCCGCTCAGGATCGAGCACCCGTTCGTGATGCTGCTGTTCCTGGTGCTGACCTCGGTCTCGTTCAGCCTGTTCGGCTTCATCATCGGCATCTGGGCCGACGGATTCGAGAAGCTGCAGGTGATCCCGCTGCTCATCGTCATGCCGCTCGCTTTCCTCGGCGGGACTTTCTACTCGATCGAGATGCTGCCGCCGTTCTGGGAGGCCGTGTCGCTGTTCAACCCGGTGGTCTATCTGGTCAGCGGCTTCCGCTGGAGCTTCGTCGGGGCGGCGGACGTAAACGTCTGGACGAGCCTTGCGATGACAGTGCTCTTCCTACCCGGCTGCCTCGCCGTGACCGGCTGGATGTTCCGCACCGGCTACAGGCTCAAGAACTGACGGGCTCAGCACGGTCCAGCCGCTCGGCGACCATCTCCTGCAGTCGCCAGAGGTGCCGGTCGCGGATACCCAGCATGTCCAAGTGGCTCACCGTCGCGTGGAGATATTCGGCCATCGAGCCGCGAAAGCCGCAGGCGGTCGCCAGCACGTCGGCGATTGCCTCGTCGTCGAGCGAGCCGATGTAGCGGCCGCTGTTGCGGTTCATTGCAAAGGTGAGCGCCTTCAGCGGTCCGTCCGGCGTCTCGACCCGTATCCAGCGCGGCGGGAAGGCGCTCGGCACCATGCTCATCTCGCGGCGGATGAGCCGATGCATGTTGGCCTCGATCGCCGCGTCGGGCAGGCGGAAGATGACGCCGTTGCACTGGCCGCCGCGGTCGAGCGCCAGCATCAGCCCCGGTTGCTCGCGGTTGCCGCGCCAGCGATAGTCCCAGCCGAGGCAGAAGCGCCGCCGCCAGCCGCGCGCCACCGCGTTGCGCTGTTCGGTAAAGTCAAAGTCGGGGTTCCAGATCAGGGAGCCGTAGGCGAAGACCCATAAGCCGTCATTTGGCGCGCCGGCGATGATTTCCGCGACGACGCGGTCGTAGTCGGCGTCGGTCGCGGGCACGAAGCCGGGGAGGAGGTGGATGCCGGGATCGGGCATTTTGCGCGTCGCTTTCGCGACATGCTCCCGGCTCAGCCGCATCTGCCGTTTCGCGTTTCCGTCCATCGCCACCAGACTATCCGAAGCCGTTCACGCGCAGCATATCATCGCGTTCCGATCGCGCGCCAGACGGCCGCGCCCGGTCGCCTTGCGGATCGGAGGCGATTTGGCTAAGGAAGCCGCGCGCCGCGGTCCGGGGAGGAATGCGGCGCCCCGACCATTGAGAGCCGAGCCTGGCAGCACGGCCCCGAATCAGGACCTTTCGACCGCCATGGCGCGCATCGTGATGAAGTTCGGCGGAACCTCCGTCGCCGATCTCGACCGTATCCACAATGTGGCGCGGCACGTCAAACGCGAGGTCGACGCGGGCCATGAGGTCGCCGTCGTCGTCTCCGCCATGTCGGGCAAGACCAACGAGCTGGTCGCCTGGGTGCAGAACATGCCCAAGGTCGCGGGCTCCAACGCCCCCTTCTACGACGCGCGCGAATATGACGCCGTCGTCGCCTCCGGCGAGCAGGTGACGGCGGGGCTTCTCGCCATCGCGTTGCAGTCCATCGGCGTGGACGCGCGCTCCTGGCAGGGCTGGCAGATTCCGATCACCACCGACAGCGCGCACGGTGCAGCCCGGATCGCCGACATCGACGGTTCGAGGCTGATCCAGCGCTTCGGCCAGGGGCAGGTCGCCGTGATCGCCGGCTTCCAGGGCATCGCGCCGGACGGGCGCATCGCCACGCTCGGCCGCGGCGGTTCGGACACCAGCGCGGTGGCGATCGCCGCCGCCGTCAAGGCGGACCGCTGCGACATCTACACCGACGTCGACGGCGTCTACACGACCGATCCCCGCATCGAGCCCAAGGCACGCCGGCTTGCCAAGATCTCCTTCGAGGAGATGCTGGAGATGGCTTCGCTCGGCGCCAAGGTGCTGCAGGTACGCTCGGTCGAGCTCGCCATGGTGCACAAGGTGCGCACCTTCGTGCGCTCCTCCTTCGAAGATCCGGATGCCCCGGGCATGGGCGATCTTCTCAACCCGCCCGGAACCCTCATTTGTGACGAGGATGAAATCGTGGAACAGCAGGTCGTCACCGGTATCGCCTACGCCAAGGACGAGGCGCAGATTTCGCTCCGCCGCGTCGCGGACCGCCCCGGCGTCGCCGGCGGCATCTTCGGACCGCTCGCCGAGGGCGGCATCAATGTCGACATGATCGTCCAGAACATTTCCGAGGACGGCTCGCGCACCGACATGACCTTCACCGTGCCGCAGGGCGACGTCGCCAAGGCGCTGGCGATCCTCGACAAGGTGCGCGAGACGGTCGGCTTCGACGTCGTCCAGCACGACGATGGAATGTCGAAGGTGTCGGTGATCGGCATCGGCATGCGCAGCCATGCGGGCGTCGCCGCGACCGCCTTCAAGGCGCTGGCCGAGAAGGGCATCAACATCCGCGCGATCACCACGTCCGAGATCAAGATCTCCATCCTGATCGACGGGCCCTATACCGAACTCGCCGTTCGGACTTTGCATTCCGTCTACGGTCTGGATAAGCAGTAGTCTGGAAATTTCGATGCGGGTCTGATCACGTCGGCGCGGGAGGCGTCCGGCGCGGTTGCCCGTTGGAGTCCTGACATGCCCGATCACGTGCCCGGCCCGCGCGCGCTTCTGAGACGGCTCCGCGAGCTGATGGCGGAGGCGCTCGACCCGCAAACGCGTCTCGACCGCATCGTGCGCGAGATCGCGAAGAACATGGTGGCGGAGGTCTGCTCGCTCTATGTGCTCAGAGCCGATTCGGTGCTCGAGCTCTATGCGACGGAAGGCCTGAACCCCGGCTCGGTGCACCTGGCGCAGCTGCGCCTCGGCCAGGGTCTCGTCGGCACGATCGCCGCCAGCGCCAGGGCGCTCAACCTCTCCGACGCACAGAACCACCCTGCGTTCGCCTACCTGCCGGAGACGGGCGAGGAGATTTACAACTCCTTCCTCGGCGTGCCTGTGCTGCGCGCCGGCCGCACGCTCGGCGTGTTGGTCGTGCAGAACAAGACCAAGCGCATCTATCGCGACGACGAGGTCGAGGCGCTCGAGACGATCGCGATGGTGATCGCCGAGATGATCGCGGCGGGCGACCTCGCGCGGCTGATCCGGCCCGGCATGGAGCTGGACCTGACCCGGCCTGCGAGCTTCAGGGGCCTGGCCTTCAACGAAGGCGTCGGGCTCGGCCACGTCGTGCTGCACGAGCCGCGCATCGTCGTCACCAACCTGTTCAACGAGGACATCGAGGAGGAGCTGAAGCGTCTCGATGAAGCGCTCGGCTCGCTCAGGCTCTCGATCGACGACATGATGTCCCGGCGCGAGGTGGCCTTCGAGGGCGAGCACCGCGCCGTGCTCGAGGCCTACCGGATGTTTGCGCACGACCGCGGCTGGGTGCGCCGGCTGGAAGAGGCGATCCACAACGGCCTGTCGTCCGAGGCGGCGGTGGAGAAGGTGCAGAGCGACATGCGGGCGCGCATGACGCACATGACCGACCCATACCTGCGCGAGCGGATGAGCGATTTCGACGACCTCGCCAACCGGCTGCTGCGGCAGCTGATGGGGCGGGGACCCGAAATGGTGGCGGCGACCCTGCCGAAGGACGCCATCGTCGTCGCGCGGCAGATGGGGGCGGCGGAACTGCTCGACTATCCGCGCGAGAAGCTGCGCGGCCTGGTGCTGGAGGAGGGCTCGATCACCAGCCATGTGGTGATCGTCGCGCGCGCGATGGGCATCCCGGTCGCCGGGCAGCTCAAGGGCGTGGTGTCGATGTCCGAGAACGGCGATGCCATCATCGTCGACGGCGAGGACGGCACGGTGCAGTTGCGCCCGCAGCCCGACGTCGAGGCGGCCTATGCCGAGAAGGTGCGCTTCCGCGCCCGCCGGCAGGAGCTCTACCGCGAGCTGCGCGACAAGCCGTCGGTCTCGAAGGACGGCGTGCATGTCGACCTGATGATGAATGCGGGGCTCGCGGTCGACCTGCCGCAGCTCGCCGAATCGGGCGCGGCGGGCATCGGCCTGTTCCGCACGGAGTTGCAGTTCATGGTCGCGGCGACTTTCCCGCGCGCCGAGGCGCAGGAGCGGCTTTATCGCGACGTGCTCGAGTCGGCGAAGGGCAAGCCCGTCACCTTCCGCACCATCGACATCGGCGGCGACAAGGTGCTGCCCTATTTCCGCGGCGCCGCGCAGGAGGAGAACCCGGCGCTCGGCTGGCGCGCGATCCGCCTGACGCTCGACCGGCCGGGCCTGCTGCGCACCCAGGTGCGCGCGCTGCTGCGCGCCGCCGGCGGCGGGGAGCTGCGCGTCATGCTGCCGATGGTGACGGAGCTGGGCGAGATCGCGCAGGCGCGCGAGATCATCGACCGGGAGGTGCGGCACCTGTCGCGCCACGCCTATCTTCTGCCCACGACGCTGAAGGTCGGCGCGATGGTCGAGGTGCCGGCGCTGCTGTGGCAGCTCGACGAGTTGATGGAGGCGGTGGATTTCGTCTCGGTCGGCTCGAACGACCTGTTCCAGTTCGTGATGGCGACCGACCGCGGCAATGCGCAGCTGTCGGATCGCTTCGATCCGCTCTCGGTGCCGTTCCTGCGTGTCCTCAAGCAGATCGCCGACGCCGGCGCCCGCGCCAACACACCGGTGACGCTGTGCGGCGAACTCGCCGGGCGGCCGATCTCCGCCATGACGCTGATCGGGCTCGGCTACCGGTCGATCTCGATGTCGCCGGCCGCGATCGGCCCCGTCAAGGCAATGCTGTGCGAGCTTCAGGTCAGCCGGCTCGAAGAGCTTCTGACCGCCGCGCTCGCCTCCGGAGGCGCCTTCCGCAATCTTCGCCGCGACCTGCAGGCCTTCGCCGCGGAAAACGGCGTCCCTCTCTGAGCCACACCATGACCGAATTGCCCACGGAACGACTGGACCAGGTCGTCAAGCGCTACGAGATGCTGGAGGCCCAGATGGCGGCCGGCGTCGATCCGGATGCCTATGTCAAGCTCTCGTCCGAATATGCCGAGATCCAGGACATGGCGTTGAAGGTGCGCGAATTGCGCAAGGCCGAGGCCGACAAGGCCGGTATCGAGGCGATGCTTGCGGATGCTGCGACCGACAAGGAGATGCGCGAGCTCGCCGAGGCCGAGATCGATGAGGTGAACGACCGGATCGAGCAGTTGGAGAAGGCCATCCAGATCCTGCTCCTGCCGCGCGACACGGCGGATGAGCGCAGCGCCATCCTGGAAATCCGGGCCGGCACGGGCGGCGACGAGGCGGCCTTGTTCGCGGGCGACCTGTTCCGCATGTACGAGCGCTATGCCGCGTCCAAGGGCTGGAAAGTCGAGCTGGAGTCCGCGAGCGAGGGCGAGAAGGGCGGCTACAAGGAAATCATCGCCTCGATCTCCGGTCGCGGCGTGTTCGCGGCGCTGAAGTTCGAATCGGGCGTGCACCGGGTCCAGCGCGTGCCCGACACCGAAACGCAGGGACGCATCCACACCTCGGCCGCAACCGTGGCTGTGCTGCCCGAGGCGGAAGAGGTCGACGTCGAAATCAAGCCGGAAGACGTTCGCCTTGAAACCCTGCGCGCGTCGAGCGCCGGCGGCCAGCACGCCAACACCACCGATTCCTCGGTGCGCATCACGCATATCCCGACCGGAATCGTCTTGCTGCAGGCAGGCCGCTCGCAGCACCAGAACCGCGCCAAGGCCTTTCAGATCCTGCGCGCCAAGCTCTACGACCTGCAGCGCAGCAAGGCGGATTCGGATCGGTCGGAATCGCGCAAGGCGCAGGTCGGCTCCGGCGACCGCTCCGAGCGCATCCGCACCTACAACTTCCCGCAGGGGCGGCTGACCGATCACCGCATCAACCTGACGCTCTACAAGCTCGACCGGGTGATGGAAGGCGACCTCGACGAGGTGATCGACGCGCTGACGGCGGACCACCAGTCGAAGCTCCTGGCGGAGTTCGGGACGAATTGAGCGGTGTGGCCCGCATCGCGACCGATTGTTTGGAGATGGCCGGCAGGTCAGAGGGGGGGTATCGGGCCGTCCAACTGCCGGTCGACGTGCGCCGGCTGGCGAAGCTCATGACCACCCTTGCCGCCCTCCACCGGATCGCCCGCGCGCGGCTTTCCGACGCCGGTATCGTCGATGCGGCGCTGGATGCGCGTATTCTCGTCGAGGAGCTGACTGGCACGAGCCGCACCGATCTTCTGGCGCGGCCGGAGATGGACGTTTCGGCGGAGGCTGCCGAAAAGCTCGCTGCGGCGCTGGCGCGGCGGGAAGCGGGGGAGCCGGTGCATCGCATCCTCGGCGCGCGCGAGTTTTATGGGATCCAGCTTTCGCTTTCACCCGACACGCTGGAGCCGCGACCGGACACCGAGGCGCTGGTGGAGCTGGCGCTGCCTTTCGTGACATCGGTCTGCGAAGAGCGTGGCGCGTGCCGCATCCTCGACCTCGGCACCGGCACCGGGGCAATTCCGCTGGCGATTCTGTCAGTGGAGCCCCGCGCCAACGCCGTCGCGACCGACATCGCGCCCGGTGCGCTGGAGACGGCGAAGGCCAATGCCAAGGCGCTCGGGCTGGCGGAGCGAGTGGAATTCGTGCTGTCGGACTGGTTTGCCGAGGTCGACAGCGTGTTCGACCTCATCGTCTCCAATCCGCCCTACATCCCGTCGGCGGAGATCGCCTCGCTCGCGGTTGAGGTCCGCTCGTTCGATCCGCTGCGCGCGCTCGACGGCGGGGCGGACGGGCTCATGCCCTATCGAATCATCGCGCGCGACGCCGCAGAGCACCTCGCGCCGGGCGGCGCGGTCATGGTGGAGATTGGAGCGGGGCAAGGGCCGGACGTGGCCGGCATCTTCGCGGAACGGGGCTTCCGCCAGGCCGGCTCCCGGCGCGATCTCGGCGGCCACGAGCGGGCGCTCTCGTTCCTGCGACAATGACCCGCGCAAGAAAAGGCTTGCATCCCAATGGAATGTCGCTACGTTTCTATCACCGGACAAGACGTAGCAGGCAGTGCCGTTGTCGATTCGGTTCCCGTTGAAAACAAACTGCCTCCATGCGTGAGCGATGCTTGGTGCGTCGCGTGGGGAACGTCCGGACAGGTTTGAACCGGAAACAGAATGGATGGCGGCGGCGTTGATACAGGCGCCCGACCGTCGGAAACAAGGCGACAGACCAGGTCCCTCCCAGGCCGGCATGTCGTGTTTCGCAACATCTCCAACAAGAGTGTCTAATGAGGCCACAACAGCAGAACAGGCGCATGCGCGGCCGTAACAACAACAATAACAATAACAATAACAACAATCAGAACCGCAAAGGCCCGAACCCGCTTACCCGCAGCTACGAGTCGAACGGCCCGGACGTGAAGATCCGCGGCTCGGCCCAGCAGATCGCCGAGAAATACATGCAGCTCGCCCGCGACGCGCAGGGCGCCGGCGACCGCGTCATGGCGGAGAACTATCTGCAGCACGCCGAGCATTACAACCGCATCATCGCGGCCGCCCAGGCGCAGATGCCGCAGCAGTTCAACCGCGACCAGCGCGACGACCAGGACGACGACGAAGACCAGGACAACCCGGCTCCGCAGCAGTCGTTCGAGCCGCAGCGCCAGCAGAACGACGGCACCGGGCCGCAGCCCGAGATCGCCGGCATTCCGGCCGAGGTGGCGCTGAACCCCGAGGCTTCGGGTGAGGATCAGTCGCGCGAGCAGCGCTCGCAGCCGAACGGCAATGGCGAGTCGCCGGAAGGCGAGGAGGCCGCCCCACGCCGCGCCCGCCGTCCGCGCCGCCGCAGCCGTGACTTCGCCGCCCGCGAGGACGGGGCCGGGGAAGGCGCCGAGGCGGAAGCCGCGCCCGCGGCCGAGCCGGCCATGGCATCGGAGCCGTCCGACGAGGCGGCCTGACCGCAGCCATCGCAGACGGAAAAGCTTCAGCCGGCGGGCAGGGGAAACCCTCCCGCCGGCTTTTTGTTTGACCTTCGTCAAGGCGTCTTGAGAGGTCGAACGGGCATACCCATATCCAGCCGATCAGAGCCTGCCGCATTTGGGGGTTCGTCATCAGGCCGATCCGGCGCCTTGAAGGGCCGGGGAGGGAAGGAGACACATATGAACATCGAGAAGTATTCCGAGCGCGTCCGCGGCTTCATCCAGTCCGCCCAGACGCAGGCGCTTTCGCGTAACCACCAGCAGTTCACGCCCGAGCATCTGCTCAAGGTCCTCGTCGAGGATCCGGAGGGCCTTGCCGCGTCGCTGATTTCCCGCGCCGGCGGCGATCCGCGCGCCGTGCTTGTCGCGGTCGAGGGTGCGCTCAACAAGCTGCCCAAGGTCGAGGGCGGCAACGGGCAGCTCTATCTGTCGCAGCCGCTGGCCAAGGTTTTTTCCACCGCCGAGGAGATGGCGACGAAGGCGGGCGACTCGTTCGTGACGGTCGAGCGGCTTCTGACCGCGCTTGCGGTGGAGAAGTCGGCCAAGACCGCCGACATCCTCGCCAAGGCCGGCGTGACCGCGCAGGCGCTGAACGCCGCGATCAACGAGATCCGCAAGGGCCGCACCGCCGATTCGGCCTCGGCCGAGCAGGGTTATGACGCGCTGAAGAAATATGCGCGCGACCTCACGGCGGATGCCCGCGCGGGCAAGCTCGATCCGGTTATCGGCCGCGACGACGAGATCCGCCGCACCATCCAGGTGCTGTCGCGCCGCACCAAGAACAATCCCGTTCTCATCGGCGAGCCGGGCGTCGGCAAGACGGCCATCGCCGAGGGCTTGGCGCTGCGCATTGTCAACGGCGACGTGCCGGAGACGCTGAAGGACAAGAAGCTGATGGCGCTCGACATGGGCGCGCTGATCGCCGGCGCGAAGTATCGCGGCGAGTTCGAGGAGCGGCTGAAGGCCGTGCTCAACGAGGTCACCTCGGCCGAGGGCGGCATCATCCTGTTCATCGACGAGATGCACACGCTGGTGGGTGCCGGCAAGGCGGACGGCGCGATGGATGCGTCGAACCTGCTCAAGCCGGCCCTTGCGCGCGGCGAGCTGCATTGCGTCGGCGCGACCACGCTCGACGAATACCGCAAGCATGTCGAGAAGGACGCGGCCCTTGCGCGGCGCTTCCAGCCGGTCTTCGTCAACGAGCCGACGGTCGAGGACACGATCTCGATCCTGCGCGGGTTGAAGGAGAAATACGAGCAGCACCACAAGGTGCGCATCGCCGACTCCGCGCTGGTGGCCGCAGCCACGCTGTCGAACCGCTATATCTCCGACCGCTTCCTGCCCGACAAGGCGATCGACCTGGTCGACGAGGCGTCCTCGCGCCTGCGCATGCAGGTCGATTCGAAGCCCGAGGCGCTGGACGAGATCGACCGCCGCATCATGCAGCTGAAGATCGAGCGCGAGGCACTGAAGCTGGAGAAGGATGAGGCCTCGAAGGACCGCCTGTCGAAGCTGGAGAAGGAGCTCGCCGGCCTCGAGGAGGAGTCCGATGCGCTGACTTCGAAGTGGCAGGCCGAGAAGCAGAAGCTCGGTCTCGCGGCCGACCTGAAGAAGGAACTGGACGACGCCCGCAACGAGCTGGCGATCTCGCAGCGCAAGGGCGATTTCGCCAAGGCGGGCGAGCTTGCCTATGGCCGTATCCCCGAGCTGGAGAAGAAGCTTGTCGAGGCCGAGGCGCAGGACGGCAAGGGCGGCATGGTCGAGGAGACCGTGACGCCCGACCATGTCGCGCACATCGTCTCCCGCTGGACCGGCATTCCGGTCGACAAGATGCTGGAAGGCGAGCGCGAGAAGCTCTTGCGCATGGAAGACGAGATCGCCAAGCGCGTCGTCGGCCAGGGCGAGGCGGTGCAGGCCGTGTCCAAGGCCGTGCGGCGCGCCCGCGCCGGGCTGCAGGACCCGAACCGGCCGATCGGCTCGTTCATGTTCCTCGGTCCCACCGGCGTCGGCAAGACCGAGCTCACCAAGGCGCTCGCCTCCTTCCTGTTCGACGACGAGCAGGCGATGGTGCGCATCGACATGTCGGAGTTCATGGAGAAGCACTCCGTGGCCCGGCTGATCGGCGCTCCTCCCGGCTATGTCGGCTATGACGAGGGCGGCGCGCTGACCGAGGCGGTGCGCAGGCGGCCTTACCAGGTCGTGCTGTTCGACGAGGTCGAGAAGGCGCATCCGGACGTGTTCAACGTGCTCTTGCAGGTGCTGGACGACGGTCGCCTGACCGACGGCCAGGGCCGCACGGTCGACTTCCGCAACACGCTGATCGTCATGACGTCGAACCTCGGCGCCGAATATCTGGTCTCGCTCGGCGAGGATCAGGATGTCGATGCCGCGCGCGACGAGGTGATGGCGGTGGTGAAGGCATCGTTCCGGCCTGAGTTCCTGAACCGGATCGACGAGGTGATCCTGTTCCATCGCCTGCGGCGCAAGGACATGGGCCAGATCGTCAAGATCCAGCTCAAGCGGCTCGAAAAGCTGATGGAGGACCGCAAGATCACGCTCGACCTCGACGAAGAGGCAATCGAGTGGCTGGCCTCCAAGGGCTACGATCCCGCCTACGGCGCCCGCCCGCTGAAGCGCGTCATGCAGAAGGAACTGCAGGATCCGCTGGCCGAGAAGATCCTGCTCGGCGACATCCGCGACGGCGCGCGCGTGGTGGTGACGGCGGGCTCGGACCGGCTGAACTTCCGGACCGGGCCGCAAAGCGTGAAGAACGAGGCCGAAGCGGCTTAAGGCCTGACGGCAACCTAAAAACGGACGCCCTGCGTGCAAGCGCGGGGCGTTTTGCTGTGTTGGGGGCCTATTCGGCGGAGCGTTTCCGTTGCGCGGCTTCTCATCCGGCGCTGGCCCTGCTAACGGGGGCCGCTGTCGCCGGCTGTCCGGCAGCAGCCGACCCTTGCCATCCTGACCGATCATCTACTGCAGGAGACTACCCGTGAGCGAGCCGACCGTGGCCGAGGCCATCGAGAGCATCTATGGATCGCTGCAGGCGAACAATGAGGATCTCGACATCCATATCGCGACCCTGAAGTCGGCCATGGCACGCGAGGGCGTCAAGGAAGCGATCTTCGATCCGGCAAAGCTCGCCCAGGGCAACCGCTCGGGCCGCAAGCTGATGCAGGCCTATTTCCGCCAGCGCGGCGTGAAGGTGGCGTTTTCGGGCTGAGGGGCGGGGCTGGCCCGTCAGTCCGGTTTGCAGATCGTTCTGATGGCGCTGTCGCGCATCATGGCAAGGCTGTTGGCGTCGGGCTTGCCCATCGCCATGTCGGCCTGGATCGTGGCCGCCAGGAACAGCAAAGCCGCCGAGTTCACCGACGCCCAGACGACCTGAACGGCCGTTTCCGGCGTTACCGCCAGCAAGCCTGCCGTCTCCAGCCGCGCCACGTTGTTGCGCAGCATGTCCTGACCCTGACGGGCCGCCGGCAGGTCGGCGCCGGACAGGAAGCGGGTCAGCATGGCCGCATAAAGTCGCGGGCGTGCCGCTGCGAACCCCACATAGACGTTCCATCCCTCGGCAAGCGCCTCGATCGGATCCTCTATGTCGGCATTGGCCCGCTTGGCCGAAAGGAATTGCTCGAACGCCTCGTCGATCACGGCGCTCAAAAGACCATCGGAATTGCCGAAATGATGGTAGAGCGTCGGCGCCGTCACCTGTGCGATATCGCAGACCGCGCGTGTCGTGAAATGCGCGTCGCCTTCAAGTTCGATGAGCTTGAAGGCCGCTGAAATCAGTTTCGCTTTCGTGTTCACAGGCTCGGGTACCATCGCTGCGGCTGGGTGTCCATGACGTCGCCATATCTCTCGATCGCGCCCAATCGCAGCCCTGTCTAGACCGATTTCACCTCGACCACGACCTTGCCCTTGGCGCGACCGGTCTCGACATAGGCAATTGCTTCGGGCGTCTGTGCGAAAGGGAACACCTTGTCCACGACGGGGCGGATCGAACCGTCTTCCAGCATCGGATTGAGTTTGCGCAGTGCCGCGCCGCCGGGCTGCATGAACAGGAAGGCATAGGTTACACCGGCCTTTCGGGCGGCGGCGCGGACGCGATAGCTCAGCCCCCACATGACCAGCCGCAGCAGCGAGTTCAGGCCGGCCTGCCTGGCGAAGGCCGTGTCCGGCGGACCGGAAATCGAGATGGCGGTTCCGCCAGGCTTCAGGATGCCGATGGCCTTCTTGAGCGAGGCTTCGTCCTGGCTCATCAGGGCCATGTCGTAGCCCTTCAAGACGGCGGCGAAATCGTCCTTGCGGTAGTCGATGACGATGTTTGCCCCGAGCGCCTTCAGGCTCTCTGCGCTGGCGGCGCTCGCCGTGGTGGCAACCTCCGCGCCGAGATGTCTGGCAAGCTGGATGGCGATGGTGCCGACGCCGCCGGAGCCGGCCTGTATGAAGACGCGCTGGCCGGACTTCACCTTGGCGATCTCGACGAGGGACTGCCAGGACGTGAGCGACACGACAGGCAGCGACGCCGCTTCCACCATCGTCAGATTGGGCGGCTTCGGGGCAAAGTAGCTGGCATCCACCGCCACGCGCTCGGCAAAGCCGCCGATGCGATTGACCGGCAGGCAGCCGTAGACCTCGTCGCCGGGCTTGAAGCCGGTTACGCGCGGGCCGGTTCTGATGACCACGCCGGCCAGGTCATGCCCGAGAATGAGCGGCATCGTGTGGGGGATGACCATCCTGAACTCGCCGGTCCTGATCTTGGCGTCCAGCTGGTTCACGCTGGCGGCGCGGATCTCCACCAGCAGATCATTGTCGCGCAGCTCCGGTTCCGGCTGGTTGCCGGGAATGAGCGGACTGCCCTTGCCGTAGCGCTCGATAAAATATGCCTTCACGGCGACCTCCAGGCCTTTTGCGGTGGATTACAGATACTTCACCGAAAGATCGTGACGTTGATCCTTCGCAGCGAGCGAGTTGACGAGCTTCAATATAGCGATGCTATATAGCGCTGTCTATAGCATTGCTATATGGTTCTCCACTCCCGGTGCTCTCGCCGCATCGTCGTGGCCGGGTATCCGCCGCCAGCGCGGCGTGGCGGCGTTCTTCGGGCGAAATTTCAGCCTAATATCGGCAATCCTTCCGGACTTGCGGTCGGCTCCGGGCCAAGCTCCCACCATTCTCGAACGAAAGAGGAGCATTCCATGGCGATCAGCTATCCCGAAACAACGGCGAAATGGGCCTCAAACCGGAATTCCGGACATGCTCGCCTTGCCGGAGCATTGGTGCGGTTCTTCACAGGCGTCGTGCGATGGACCGCGCGGAGCGATCGCCGCCCAGCCTGCATCGTCCTCGACGGCATGAGCCAGGAACAGCTCTGCGACATCGGTATCCGACGTGTCGGACATCTGGTGCCGTGGCACGACTGCCGGATACCGGGTCGTTTCGAGGAATACGACTATCGCTATCCGATCGACGACAGCATGCGGCGTGGCTGATCCGCAGAACGTCCCGGCGCAGCAGACGAGAGTGATGGAAATCGGGTTGATTGTTGGGCATGATCGTGCGTGGTCGACATGCCAGTGCGATTGGGGTCATGTCCGTTTTCGAGTTCGCCAACCATACGCTTGATCTCAGGCAGGGCCGGCTCCGCAACCGGGCCGGCGATGTCACGCTGCGTCCGAAGTCGCTCGCCCTTCTGACCTATTTCGTCAGGAATCCTGGTCGGGTGATCGACAAGCACGAGCTGATCGGAGCGGTGTGGCCGAACGTCGTGGTCACCGACGATTCGCTCAGTCAGTGTCTGAAGGACATCCGTGCCGCGCTCGGCCCCGGCGCCGACGGTCTCATCCGGACGGTGCCGCGCCGGGGTTACATCCTGGACGACGAGCGGCTGCGCGCCCGTGACGGTGAGTCCGATCCCGACCGGCGCAGGGACCCTTCGACCGTGGCGGAAAAGCCATCCATCGCCGTCTTGCCCTTCGTCACCGACGGGCCGGACCAGGACTGGTTTGCAGACGGCATCGCCGAGGACATCACCACCGCCCTTGCGAAGAGCCGCAAGTTGATGGTCGTTTCGAAGAACTACAGCTTCGCGCTCAAAGGACGCGCATTGGGAGGCGATGAGATCGCGCGGGAACTTCGCGTAAGGTACCTGCTCGAAGGAAGTGTCCGCCTTTCGGGCGAACGGATGCGCGTCTCCACGCGACTGATCGAAGGGGCGACGGGCGAGTTGCTGTGGGCCGAGCGGTTCGACCAAAGCTCCGCCGACATCTTCGCCGTGCAGGACCAGATCACCGGCGCAGTCGTCCAGCATCTGGAGCTCGAGCTTCTGCCGGAGGAAGCGAAGGCGATCCGGCTGGCCCGCACGTCAAACGTCGAGGCATACCATTACGAGCTACGAGGCCGGCAACTGGCTCTCGAACTGACAAGGCCCTACCTCCTGCTTGCCAGGCGCATGTTCGCCAAGGCTGCCGAACTCGATCCGGCCTATGCGCGCGCCCATGCCGGCATGGTCATCTGCGATTGCTATCTGCGCGACTGGCACGGCAACGACATTGCCCCGGACGCGATCCTGGCACTTGCCGACAGGACGCTGGCTCTGGACCCGCTACTGCCCGAGGCGCTCGCGGCGCGAGGCTTCGCATTGTTCTGCAACGACCGGTTCGAGGAAGCCGAGGCTGCGTATCAGAAGGCGATGGCGGTCGATCCGCACTCCTACGACGCCAACTTCTTTTTTGCATCGACCATGGCCCGCTTCCTGAACGACCGGGAGAAAATGGTCTCGACGTTCAAGCTGACGTCCCGCCTTCGCCAGGAAGACTATGTGTCGCCGTTAATGGTGGCGAGTTTTGTCGGCCCCGACGATCCCGAGCGCGGGACGTGGGCGCGTATGGCTTTCGAGCGCGCTGAGCGTGCATCGAACCTGCATCCTGAAAATGCGTCGCCGCTGCATCGCGCAGCCCTGGCACTCGCCTATATCGGCGAACGGGACAGGGCGCGTTCCTGGATGGCGCGGGCGCTGGCGATGGATCCCGACGACTTCGTAATGCAACACAACGCTGCCTGCATGTATGCGCAACTGGGCGAGGTAGACCAGGCGCTGGCTTACCTCGAAAGGGCGGCACGAAACGTCAGCCAGAACACGGTCGACATGCTCGGAAACGATCGGGACCTCGACCCGGTTCGCGACCATCCGGATTTTGCCCGTATCCTCCGTCGGCGGCGACCGACTGTGCCCGGCCAGGGATCAACAGGCTCGTAGACGCCCGACCACCGCCGGGATTGCCCCGATGGCTCGCCGCGCCAAACTGTGAAGCGTCTTATATTCGGGTGTCCTGACCACTCCTACCGTAACGTGATCGCTCTGCATGGGCCGCCGCATCGTCGTGGCCTCTGCAACCGGTCACGCGACTGAACGGCACAGAGGAGTAGCCACCATGGCCAGCAAGACCATCGCATTCGACCTCACCGACGCGAAGCCCGAGGAGATCGCGAAGTTCCGCAATCTCGCGATCGCGAACGTCATCCAGCCCATGATCGGCGGCGACGAGCTCGCCTCGCACGACCGGCACTATTCGAACCATTCGAAGGACAAGGCGATCTCCTTCCTGCTCACCGCGGAAGAGGTCGTGCTGCCCGCGCAGCTTTTCGCCGAGGTCCAGGGCGCGAAGAAGCTCGCGGCCAAGGACTTCGTCAAGCGCATCCGCTGAGCGGTGGCCGGCATGGGCTCCGCTCCGGTGGTCAACTGGGCGATCCTCAAGATCGCCCAGCGCTGCAACATCAACTGCACCTATTGCTATGTCTACAATCGCGGCGACACGAGCTGGCAGGGCCGTCCCGCCGTGATGTCGGACGAGATCGTGCTTGCGGTGGCGCGGCGGATCCGGCGGCAGGCCGAGGAATTCGGCCTCAAGGAGTTCCATGTCGAGCTGCACGGCGGCGAGCCGCTGCTGGTCGGGAAGCGCCGCTTCGAGGCGATCTGCGCGACGCTGAAGGAACATGCAGGCGTCGACCTGCGCTTCCACATGCAGACCAACGGACTTCTGCTCGACCGGGCGTGGCTCGAATTGCTCGACCGTCTCGACGTCTCCTTCGGCATCAGCCTGGACGGACCGCCGGAGCTGCACGACCGCAACCGCGTCGACCATTTCGGGCGCGGCACCGGCGACCGGCTCCTGTCGATCCTGCACGACCTGTCGGCCGAGCGGAGCTTCCACCGCCTGTTCGGCGGCATCCTCTGCGTCGTCTCCAAGCCGCTGCCGCATGGCGGCGAATTGCTCGACTGGTTCGTGCGCAACGGCGTGCGCGACATCGACTTCCTGCTGCCGGACGGCAACCATGCCAACCTGCCGGGGCCGGACTTCGACCCGGCCGACTTCGCCCGGTTCTGGATCGAGGTCTACGACAGGTGGTCGGCCTACGGGCGGGCGGCACCGCGCATCCGCACCTTGCGCACGCTGCTGCGCGGCCTTGTCGGCGAGAAGTCCGGCATGGATGCGCATGGCGGGGATCTCAGGACCATGCTCGTCGTCGAGACCGACGGCTCGATCGGCATCTCGGATGTCGGGCGCATCTGCGCGCCGCTGAACGAGGACGTTCACCACGTGCTGACCCACGCGTTTCGTGCCCACCAGGAGCGCGAGGACATCGCGCAGATGCAGCGGCTGCCGGCGAAATGCACCGACTGCCGCTGGCTGCCGGCCTGTGGCGGCGGCTACCTGCCGCACCGCTTCACCGGCGAGGATTTCTCGCAACCCTCGATCTATTGCGATGTCTGGGATGCGCTGCTGTCGCGCATGGCAGGCGAGATCGCGACCGAACTGGAGAGAATCAATGTCGGACCAGGATTTTCGGCTTCTCGAACCGCTCATCGACCTGCGGCCTAACCCGGTCTCGTCCATGGTGCGCGGGCTGGAGGCGGCGCTGGCGCCCCGCACGCAGGCCTATGTCGGCGAGCTTTTGCAGCCGCTGCGCGACGCGGCGGACATTTCGCCGGCGCGCGAGGCGCTGATCGCCAACGATCCCTATTTCATCGGCGCCTCCTACAGCCGCCTGCGCTTCGACCGCGACGAGATCGTCGCCAATCTCGAGGCGCTGATGGCGATGCCGGGCGAATCGCTGATGCAGTGGGACGGCGCGGGCGTGGCGCCGATCGTCGTCTCCGGCGGCCACGAGGCCGAGCGCGCGACCTATGCGGACGCCTATCCCGCCTCGTCCGCGCTGGTGCGGCGGGTGCGGGATGCGTTCGCGGCGATCATGGACGGGCCTGCTTATGCCGCGATCGTCGCCGGCGGCACGCGCCGCCTCGCACTGGCACCCAACTGCGTCGGATCGAGCAGCATCTCGTCGCTGCCGGGCTATTCGATGGTGGGCGTGGGCGAAGAGGCGCGGTTCGACAACCCGCAGGTGAACGGGCTGATCCACGAGGCGGTGCATGGCATCATGTTCCTCGCCGAATGCGCCACCGGCCGGCAGCTCGTTCACGAAACCGGCCGAACGCCGATCGTTTCGCCCTGGTCGGGCAATCCGCTCGATCCCTACCAGTTCGTCCAGGCGCTGGTGGTCTGGCACGTGCTGCTCGCGTACTGGGACGAGGCGGACCCCGACAGCGACGAGCGCCGCCGCGCGGCCAAGGGCTTTCGCGACGCGCAGGGCGACCGTGGTGCGCAGCGCGTGCTCGACGCGATCGAGGAGAACGTCGATCCAGCGTTCCTGGCGATCCTGAGGGCCTGCGACGAGGCGTCGGCGGCGCGGGCGTGAGAGGGCGGGTTCCGCTTCGTCAGGCCCGCTTGCGATGCGACGCTGGTCAGCTTGCGCCGCGGGTTCGCTTCAAGGCCTCCAGCAGCAGTTCCTGCACGAGGCTCTGAAGCGCATCGGTTGCGGCCCGCACCTCCTGCATTGCGCGCCTGGCTTCCGTCTCATCCAGCGGGGCAGCCCTTGCCGTCGCGGCCAGCTTCTGGCGCGCCTGCCGCAGATCGCGTAGCGCCGCGCGAGTGCGCGGCCGGTTTTCGCGCAACAGGCGGCGAAACTCGCCGCGCACTTCGGCCGAATAGGCACTGCCGATGCTCTCGGAAAGCACAGCCAAGCCGCCGCCTGCGCCGATGCTCCGCGCGACGAAACCGAGAAGAAACCCGTTCGCGATCACGGACACGGCGAGTGCTGTGACGAGCACCAATTGCAGCGTGGAGCGGCGGGTCATAGCAGGTCCTCCTGGCCGACGTTTCCCGGCCAGTCGATCTCAATGTCCGTCACCGCCGGTTCGCCGGTCGCAAGAGCGAGCAGCGCCCGATCGATCTGCCAAAGGTCCGATCCCGCTGCCGAATAACCGGCTATGCCGGCCGCGACCAGAACGATGGCGAATCCGGCCGCCGCGGCGGAAAGCCGCCATGACGGTATCATGAGAGGGAATCGGAAGACGGGCCCACGGTCGATTCGCGCCAGAACCCTTCGCGCGGTCGCCTGCTCGTCCGTTTCCGCCAGCGCGGATTCGAGAACGATCCGATCGAGGCGAGCGTCGCTGCCGATGTCCGCTTCCCCGGGTTCCCGCGCAAGGAACAAGTGCGCCTCCTGCCTGTAAGGCGCGGGCCAGGCGGCGATATCGTCGCCGAAGCGGCGCTTCAGGCTCTCAAATTCTTCCTCGGTCATTTGGATGTCCCTTTGCGATCCCCGTCTGTCTGCTGCGTTCTTGCCAGGTGATCCCTCAAGCCCCTTCTGCCCCGTACGAGCAACTGCTCGACGGAGCCGGCGCTGGCGCCCATGACCTGGGCTATCGCCGGGACGTCGAGATCGGCGACCGCGCGCAGCAACAGCGCCATGCGCTGCCGCTCCGGCAAGCGCGACAGCCCATTGCGGACGACCGCGAGTTCCTGGCGTGCGCCCACAAGCGCGTCGGCGTCGGGCTCGTCGCCGGCGATTGCGTCCTGCACGTCGTCGAGGCCGATGAAGGCGCGAAAGCTACGCCTGCGGCGCGCGTCGATGCAGCGGTTCGCCGCGATGCGATAGAGCCATGTCGTGGCCCGGCCCCTGGCGGGGTCGAACCGACGGGCGTGTTTCCATGCCGCGACGAACACATCCTGCACGATGTCCTCCGCATCCGTGGCGCTTCCAAGATAGCGGGCGGCGAACAGGCGCAAGCCCCGCCCCTGACGATCGATGAGCCGCACCAGCGCGCCTTCATCGCCCAAGCCGACCCGGACGAGGAGATCGTCATCCTCGCGAAGCTCGTGCCGCCGTTCATCGTCGGAATTTTCCGCACCGCTCACGCTGGCCCTGACCTCCGGCGGCGGTTGCGGCTCCACTCAGCGGTGCCGGCGGCAACTCTTGCGGGGATGGTCAAGCCAAATGCGACCAAGCGGAACTGGAACGAGCGTTTCACCGGGACCTGAACTCCTTCCCGCCAGCGAACGAGAAAAGTGGCGTTGCCGTCAACCGCCGCGCCCGCCGAGGAGGCCACGCATCATCACGAATTCGGCAGCCGAGAGCCGGCCGTCGCCGTCGCGGTCGGCCAGGTCGAACAGGAGGGTTCGGGCGCCGAACTCTTCCCTGGAGGTCGCTCCGTCGCGATTCGTGTCCATCCGCCGCGACTGATTGGCCAGCCGTGCCTGCGCGGCGACGGCGCGATCCATGATGATATCGCGCAACTCCTCGATTTCATCGGCATCGAGCTTGCCGTCGCCGTTGCCGTCCAGTCTTTCGAACAGGCGATCGCGCGCCGCCACGATCTCTTTGCGCGAGACGAACCCGTCGCCGTCCGTGTCAAGGCGATCGAGACGCGTCGTTGGCATCGTCGCCTGGGCCCAGAGGGCGTTGGGCGTCGCCAGGCCGATCATGAAGGCAGCAAACGCCGCTGATACAGGTCGCATGTGATATCCCTTTCGTTTCCATGAGCCGCTCCGAAGCGGTCATCCCTCCATACGCGTGGAAGCGCCCCCTCCTACGCTCGGGTGGAAAATACTGTCGCCGCACCGACGCTGCCGGGCGACAGGAAATCATTCGCCTTAAGCGTAGGAGCACACGTTCGGCTGCGTAAGACGATGCAGACAGGGCCACGACGGCCCTATTGCATAGAGGATACGCATGAAAACGAAGCTCCTTCTCCTCGCCCCGCTTCTGCTCGCTGCGAGCGGCGCCTGGGCCTCCGACGTCCAGAATGTCCGAAAGATGTTCCGAAAGCTGGATGCGAACGGCGATCGGGCGATCCAGTTCTCGGAGGTACAAGTCGCGCGGGGCGTATTCTTCGACCGGCTCGATGCAAATCGCGACGGGTTCCTCGACACGGGCGAACTGGACGCAGCGGCGCGACGGCTGGAGGACCGGCGAAACATCGCAACGGACTCGGTCGACGACATGGCGGCGCAGGCGACGCAGATGGATACCAACCGCGATCGCCGCATCTCGCGCGAGGAATTCTCAACGTTCGTTCCCGACCGGCTCAAGCTCGCCGACGCCAATGGCGATGGCTCTCTGTCCCTCTCAGAGCTGAGGGCGCTTCGGCAGCGATAGTGCCCGGCAAACCGACTGACAGGAGAAAATCATGAAACTGAAACTGACCTTCGTCGCCCTGGCGGCGCTCATCTGGTCCGGCGTGCAGGCAGTGGCAAGCCCGGGCCTCACCACCGCGACCGTCAATATGCGGGCCGGCCCCAGCACCCGGCACGCCGTCATCGTCGTCGTCCCGTCCAGCCAATCGATCACAATCGTCGGCTGCCTTTCCGGCTCGTCCTGGTGCGATGTCGTCTGGGCGGGACGTCGAGGCTGGGTGTCCGCCAATCATATCTACTATACGGCGCCGGGCTATTCCGTGCCGGTGACGACTGTGTACCACCGTGTTCCGGCCGCCTCTCCCTGGGTCGATGCCCGCCGCGACGCGCGGGTGGAATATCGCGTCCATCGGCGCATGGACCGCCGATGGGATCGCTGGACCGGAGACTGATCGCAACGACGCGACCAGCCATCCGCTCGCGAGGCCCCTGTTCCCTCCGCCGTCATGATCCGCTAGGAGAGCCGGTGGAGGGACCACATGACAGAGCTGCCCGTATTGGTCGTCGGCGCCGGCATCGGCGGTCTGGCCATGGCGCTAACGCTGCACCAGATCGGCGTGCCCTGCGTCGTGTTCGAGCAGGTGCGCGAGCTGAAGCCGCTCGGCGTCGGCATCAACCTGCAGCCCAACGCGGTGCGCGAACTCGGCGATCTCGGGATCGGCGCCGAGGAACTCGACCGTATCGGCATGCCGGCACGCGAATGGGCGCTGGTGGGGCTGAACGGCAACGACATCTATTCCGAGCCGCGCGGACTTCTCGCAGGCTATCGCTGGCCGCAATATGCGGTCCACCGCGGCGAATTGCAGATGTTGCTCTATCGCAAGGTCGTCGAGCGGATGGGCCCTGGCGCGGTGCGCACCGGCCGGCGGGTGGTCGGCTATCGAAACGAGGCCGACGGCACCGTTACCACTTCGGTCGAGGCGACCGATGGGAGCCGTTCCGAATTCCGCTGTTCACTGCTGATCGGCGCCGATGGGATGCATTCGGCGGTGCGCGCGCAAATGCACCCGACCCAGCCGCCGATCCATTGGGGCGGCGCGATCATGTGGCGTGGCGTCAGCCCCGGCGTGCCGATTCGGTCCGGCGCTTCCTTCGTCGGTCTCGGCACACACCGCCACCGCTTCGTGTTCTACCCGATCTCGCCGCCGGACCCGGCGACCGGCCTCGCGACGATCAACTGGATCGCGGAGGTCACGGTCGATGCGGCAGAGGGGCGCAAGAATTCCGGCTGGTTCAGGCCGGTCGCCATCGACGACTTCATCCATCATTTCGACGGCTGGACCTGGGACTGGCTGGACGTTCCGGCTTTGCTTTCCGGCGCGGACGGCGCCTACGAGAACCCGATGATCGACCGCGATCCGGTCGCGACCTGGCAGGACGGGCGGGTGATCCTCATCGGCGATGCGGCGCATCCGATGTATCCTACGGGCTCCAACGGCGCGAGCCAGGCGATCGTCGACACACGCACTCTGGGCGCGGCGATGGTCGAGCATGGACTTGGCGAGGCGGCGCTCGCCGCTTACGATTCGCGCTTCTGCGGGCCGATCTCGCAACTCGTGTTGCGCAACCGTGGGGCAGGGCCTTTCGGTCTTCTCAATCTGGTCGACGAGCGCTGCGGCGGCACCTTCGACACTATAGATGACGTAATCCCGTCCGAGGAACGCGCCGCGTTCATGGCCGGCTACAAGAAGGCGGCGGGATTTGCCATCGACGCGCTTAACGCGGCGCCGCCGACAATCGCGCCCGGTGCGAAGGTCAGTAGGTGATGCTGCTCAGCGCCAGGTAGACGACGATGGCGCCCAGGCCGGCGATCATCAAGATGAGCAGCAGAAGCGAGGGATCGGTCTTCAGTCGGTCGAGATATCTCATTGGTGTCGTGCCTCCTTCCGCGTATGAACCGGCTCAGATGATCGGGTTGTCCTCGACCGTCCGGCGCTCGCGGCGCTTGGCGCCGTCGGTGTCGGATTTCCTGTGCTGCTCGACTGCGGCCTTGCGGATGCGGTCGAAGCGGTTTGTCTCGGTCTCGTTCGGGGTCGGCTGGGGGGCCGGCTTCTTGGCATAGGTGATCATCGTGCGCTCCTTGCTGGGCATTTGACCGGGGCGTGCGTCCCGGCCGGCGTGAGGTCTTCGGTGTGGGCTCAGGCGACGAGTGCGGCGGCGCAGGCTTCGGCGCCTCGCCTGTCGGGCGTGGTCTGGCCGGGCATCGTCGCCCAACCACCTGCCTCGACGAACTGTCGCTGGGCAAAGGCGCCGGAAAGCGCCTTGAGCTCGGTCAGTCGCGCCGCGGAGTCGGGCGCGGTCCTGAACCGGTCGACGCAGATCTGACCAGCGAGTTCACCACGCGCCGTCGATCCGGCTGCCGACGCCAGCTCGCGCGAGGTCTTGCCGGTCATCCAGCCGCCCCAGGTGAAGCCAACGATCATCGTCACTACCGCCGCGCCGATGCAGGCCCAGACGAGGGTCGATTTCGTTGGACGGTAATCGTCCCAGCGCTGGGACAGGGTCTTGGTCGCGCTGCCTTGCATGGCCATCGATGTGCTCCTTGGTTGATGTGGGGAAGCCCGCCGGGGAATGGCACATCACCTTCCGCGCGCCGGATGACGACGCGGTCGTGGAAGTGGAGCGGATTTCATCGGGATTCTTTCTGCAGCCACCGTAGGAGATGACCGCTCTTCAACAATATCCCTATTGCAGATCGAATGATAGGAGCGAGGAAAATAAAACTCCGCAGCTCAAAATAATACGGTCCAAAATCAGGACTTCGACTGATGATCTCTCGGGTGAGAACAGGAATTTAATTTGAATCTGGATCTCGAATGCGCATCGTTTTCAGCTTTTCTGAAAATAAAACATGCGTTCCAGCTTGAACAAAACTCGATTGAGGCGCATGTATGTGTCTCGTTGATTTGGCCGATCTGGCTTTCGCGGTGTCAGAGACCCGCCATCCACCACCGAATTTTCGATAGCGACCGCCTTGCGCCTTTCCGGCGCGGCATGTCGCGCCGTTCGAACCCTGGAACGAACGCCGAGTTGACCACGGATGTACTGGCAGCCCGGCATCGGTCCGGTTCGGATGGCATTGGTGCAGGCGTTGCCGTGGCGACCGCTTGCGGAAAGCAGAAGGCATGACCATCCGCACGACGCAGACGACTGTCCACTTCTCCTCGCCCTTCCGGCTGCAAGGCCTGGAAAGCGCGCAGCCAGCCGGCGACTACCGCGTCGACTATGACGAGGAACTGATCGAAGGTCTTTCGCTGCTTGCCTGGCGGCAGGTCGGCGCCTTTCTCCACCTGCCAGGGATCGGCAGGCCAGCGACGAGGTTCCAGATCGTGCCGATCGATTCCGCCGATCTCAAATCCGCTCTCGAAAGGGATCTTGGATCATGACGAACGATACCCGACGGCCCGGCGCGCGCCCGGTGCGGCAGGAAGCTGCGACCCATCTCTTTGCCGTGGGGCAACTCGTGAGGTTGAAGGGCGGCTTCGGCCGCCTCGCCAAGGCTGCCGGCAACTACCACATCACCGCGAGGCTACCGCCGCGGGGCGATTCCCTACAGTACCGCATCCGCAGCGATGACGAACGTCACGAGCGGGTGGCAACGCAGGACAGTCTCGAGGCCGCGACGCCGTCGTCCGGATCGGGCGACGCAGCTCTCCTCGAAAGGACATTCGGCCATGGCCAAGGGACAGAAACGCAGCACGCGCGAGATCAGGAAGCCGAAGCAGGACAAGGCTCCGCCCACGCCTGAGAGCACTTTCGGCAGCCAGATCAAGATTGCGACCAGCCCGACTGCGCTGCGCGCCAAGGGCAAGGCGTGAGCGTCATGGGCCTTGCCTTCCCCAATCCGAGCAGCAGCTTCGACGAGGTTCGCAACGCCGTGCGCTTCATCGGCCACGACGGCATGTTCGAGGTGCCTTTCTTCATCGAGGCGGACGCGTTGTCCGTGCGAGCTTCGCCGGTGCCGTCGGAGGCCGAATATCTTTCGGCGTTCGATGCGGCGCGCGGATCCATCCACGACGTCGCCCGCGAAGCCTATTCGCATGGCCGGCGCACGTCCTACACGCTCACCTCCGCCGATTTTCGATGAGGCCCGGATGCTGATCCGCTACGGCTACGACATCACGCTTACCTTTCCCCAGCCTACTGCTCTCGTCTGCCTCATGTCGGTTCATGACGACCGGGCCGCCGATGTCCGGGTTCCGGAGCAGACCTTCACCAATCCGGTCGTTCCGGTCTCGACCTATCGCGACCTCTTCGGCAACCGCTGCCGCAGGCTCGTCGCGCCGGCTGGCGACCTGACGCTGTGGGGCGACGCGACGATCGAGGATGACGGCCTGCCAGACCGCATCCTGCCCGATGCGCGCGAGATGCCGGTGCCGGATTTGCCGGACGAGTGCCTGGTCTATCTGATGGGCAGCCGCTACTGCGAGACCGACCGGCTGTCGCAGACCGCGTGGGACCTGTTCGGCAACGTGCCGCCGGGATGGGCCCGCGTGCAGGCGGTGTGCGACTTCGTCAACGGCCACATCAACTTCGACTACATGCAGGCGCGCTCGACGCGCACCGCCTACGAGGCCTGGCAGGAGCGGATCGGCGTCTGCCGCGACTTTGCCCATCTGGCCGTCACCCTTTGCCGCTGCCTCAACATCCCAGCGCGCTACGTCAACGGCCATCTCGGCGATATCGGCGTGCCGGTGGTCGACCCGATGGATTTCAGCGCCTGGATGGAGGTCTATCTCGACGGCGAGTGGCACACGTTCGACCCACGCAACAACCGGCCGCGCATCGGCCGCATCGTCGTTGCCCGCGGCCGCGACGCCGCCGACATCCCGCTGATCAACTCCTTCGGCCCGCATGTGCTGAAGTCGTTCCGGGTGTGGACGTATGAGGTAGACGCGGTCGGCTGAGTGTGTGTGCCGGCACCAGCAGTCAACGCGACACCTGCGGACTTGCGGGTGTAACCTCGAAAGAGGGACGGCGCCTGCCAGGGAACCGAATGCCCGCAATTCTCATTTGCCGGTCAGGCGAGCGAGAGGATCGCGGAATGAGACCTTTTCTGGCATTCGTTGGCGGGTTTGTCCTGTCACTGGCCATCTTCTTCAGCGGCATCGTCATGGCGATTGCCTATTTCCACGCCGAGCCGGTGAAGATCCGGCAGGTCCAGCAGGACGTGGCGGGCCTGTGGACCGCCCAGCCGCAAAGGGTCGATCGCGCAGCCCAGACGTTACAGCGCGTCGCCGTCGACAGCGGACAGGCCGAAGCGAAGCAGTCCCGCGTCGTCCAGCAAGACGAAGAGGTGGACGGCGATACCGATTTATCAGCCGGCGCCGAGGTGGACGCGATGACAACCGCGGCCGTCGACTCACGACCCGATCCAGCCCTGCGCTCGCCGGACACGGAAGCCATGGCGATCGCTCACTCCGATTGGTGCGGTAGCCGCTATCGTTCCTACCGGGCGCGCGACGATAGCTATACGCCTTACAGCGGCGGTCGCCGCCGGTGCATCTCCCCTTACTCTGAGGCTGCGCAGGGCAATGCGGCAAGCCCGGTATCCGCCGAGCCCGAAGCCGACGGCTATGCCGACGCGGAGGAAGAGCCGATCAGCGCCTATCTCGAATACGCTTCTGACGCTGTCCAGATCGACGGCGACCATATCGACTATTGCCTCAGCCGATACAGGTCGTATCGTCCGGAAGACAATAGCTATCAGCCGTTCGGAGGCGGGCCCCGGCGGCAGTGCCAGTAAGGCTGGCATTCACGGAGTTGCGACATCGCGCTTTCATCCTCGGTTCATCTTCGAGAAACCATAATCTGCGCATTGAAGGAGGGCGCGGGAGAAATCGTGAGCCTTCCGCAACCTGATCCGACGACGAGAGTTTTCGCCGCATGAAGCTCAAGACCATCCTGTTGCCCGCTCTCGCGGCCGCGATCTCCTCCACCTCGCTGACCGCCGTTCCGGCCTTTGCGCAGGACGATTACCGTCTCGCACAGGCGCGCGAGATCGAGGTCTACTACGACCAGCACGGCCGCCGGGTGATCCGCGACGCCTATACGGGCGAGATCCTGCGCATCGAGCGGCCGCGCAATCTCGACCGCCGCGCCACCGGCTCGGTGCCGCCCGGCCAGCCGCGCTATCAGGACCCCTATGCCGAACGCGGCGGGCGCTACTATCTGGACGATCCGGAGGACATGCGCCGCCTGGAGCGCGACCGCGCCCGCGGCTATGGCGTATCGCGCGAGGAGTACGATCCGGCCTATGCCGATCCGTACGAGGACCAGGCCTATCCCGGCGACGAGGCCTCCATCGACGGCACCTATTTCCCCCCGGCACCCGGCGGGGCCGTCTATGACGAGCCGGTCGAGCGCCGCGCGCTGCCGACGCCCTCGGACGAACCAAGGCTGTCGCCCTCGGCGCCGGCCGACCAGCCGACCATCTCCAAAAAGGCCGACCTCAACGTGGCGAAGCTACAGGTGTTGCTCGACCGCGCCGGCGTGTCGCCCGGCGTGATCGACGGCCATATGGGCGGCAATGTCGACAAGGCGATCGCCGCCTATCAGGAGATCACCGGGGTGAAGCTGTCGATGGTGGATTTCGCGACGGTCGAGAGCGAGCTCGCGGCGCGCGGCGGCGAAGCCTTCATAGACTACACAATCACGCCGGAGGACGTCGCCGGCCCCTATGTCGCGTCGATCCCGGCCGACTATAGCGAGAAGGCGCAGCTCGAGGCGATGAGCTACACGTCGGTGGTGGAAATGCTCGCCGAGCGCTTCCACATGAGCGAGACCTATCTGAAGGATCTCAACAAGGGCGTCGAATTCCGGCCGGGCGCAATGATTCGCGTCGCCAACACGGGCGGGAACGTCACGCGGAAGGTCGCCAGCATCATCGCCGACAAGGGCCGGGAGCAGGTGCGCGCCTACGATGCGATGGGGCGGCTCGTGGTGGCCTATCCGGCGACGATCGGCTCGTCCGACACGCCATCGCCGAGCGGGACGCACTCGGTCGAGCGCGTCGCGATCAATCCGGAATACACCTACAATCCGAAGATCAATTTCACCCAGGGCAACAACACCAAGGTGCTGCGCATCCCGCCCGGCCCGAACGGCCCGGTGGGATCGGTCTGGATCGCGCTGTCGAAGCCGACCTACGGCATCCACGGCACGCCCGACCCCTCCAAGATCGGCAAGACCAACAGCCATGGCTGCGTGCGGCTGACGAACTGGGACGCGCAGGAACTCGCCAAGCTGGTCACCAAGGGCGTGACGGTGGAGTTCGTCGAATAGGGCAGGAGGCACGCGGCGATTCGCGCCGCCGGCCGCTGGCCTGAACGAATTCCGGCCCCCCTCCATTATTTTGCGGCTAGACTGCCCTCATGGCCGTATCGTCCGCTTCCGCATCGACCTTCTGCCCGTCTTCACGCCGGCGATATGTGCTGGCCGCCGCTATCCTCGCGTCGAGCATGGGCTTCATCGACGGATCGGTGGTCTCCATCGCCATGCCGGCGATCCGGGCCGATCTCGGCGCATCGCTCGCCGATGCTCAATGGATCTCCAACGCCTATGCGCTGACATTGTCGGCTCTGATCCTGACGGGAGGCGCGGCGGGCGATCGATTCGGCCTCAGGCTCACCTTCATCGCCGGCATCGCCTTTTTCGTCGCCGCGTCGGTCGCCTGTGCGCTGGCGCCCAATGCGGCGCTGCTCATCGCATTCCGCGCCGTGCAGGGCATCGGCGCGGCGATCATGGTGCCGTGCAGCCTGGCCATCATCGCCAAGGCCTATCCGAAGGCGGAGCGGGGCAGGGCGATCGGCATCTGGGCGGCGGCGTCCGCCATGACCACCGCGCTCGGCCCGGTTCTTGGCGGGTTCGCGCTCTCGGTCTTCGACGATTCGATCTGGCGTGCGATCTTCGCCATCAATCTGCCGCTCGGCGCGGTGGCGGTCTGGCTCCTGGCGGCGCGCGTTCCGGCAGACCCGCCCGGCAGCCAAAAGGCGCTCGACCTCAACGGCGCGGTGCTCGCCGCGATCGGCTTCGGCCTGCTCGCCTTCGGATTGACGATACTGACCGAAGGCGAGAACGGCGCCTCGCCGACGCAGTCCGTCCTGGCGATCGTCGCAGGCCTGGCGATCCTCGCGGCATTCGTCTTCTGGGAGAGCCGAGCGTCGGAGCCGATGGTCGACCTCGGCCTGTTCGCCAACCGCGCCTTCAGTGGCGCGAACGTTTCGACATTCTTCCTCTATTTCGCGCTGTCGGCGATCCTGTTCTATCTGCCGATGCTGCTGATTGCCGGTTGGGGCGTCAGCCCGGCGCAGACGGGTTTTCTTTTTCTTCCGCTTTCGGTTTTCATCGCCCTCCTGTCCGGGATCGTAGGGAAACTGTCCGACAGCATCGGACCAAGACTGCCGATCGCCATCGGCAGCCTGATCGTCGGCGCGGCCTTCGCCGCCCTCGGATTCGTCTCGCTGGCGCAGTATCACTCGTTCTGGGTCGGCGTCTTCCCGATGATGGTGGTGATGGGGCTTGGTATGGCGCTGGTCGTCTCGCCCCTGTCGACCGCCGTCATGACCGTCGTCGAGGACCAGCAGACCGGGGCGGCGTCCGGAATCAACAACGCCGTATCGCGCATCGCCGGTCTGATCGCGGTGGCGGCGATGGGGGTCGTCACCGCGTTCGGCTATGCCTCGGCGCTTGGGGATCTCGCGGGCAAGGTGCCCGAATTCGGCGTGGCGTCGGAGACGGTGCTCGACGCGGCGAGCGAGGCTGCGCGAATCGCGGCCGGCGACAGCGCCTTCGCCACCGTGGCGTTCGTCAATGCCGGACTGTGCGTGCTGTCGGCGCTCGTCGCGCTCGCGACCGTGCCGGGCTCGCCGAAGCGGGCCGAATCGGAAGAATAGTCGAGCCGGCCGGGGAGGCCGAACTGCGCCGCCCTATTTCGCCGCTGCTTCCGCGACCTTGAGCGGATTCTTCTCGTCGTCGGCCAGCAGCGTGTCGACGCGCTCCTTTTCCTTCTTGAAGGCTTCAAGCTCCTCGCCCTTCAGCACTTTGCCGGTCGGCAGGCGAACGCGCATCGGGTCGACCTTGGTGCCATTGACGATCAGTTCGTAGTGCAGGTGGGGGCCGGTCGAAAGGCCGGTCGAGCCGACATAGCCGATCACCTGGCCCTGCCGGACACGCGCGCCCGGCACAACGTCCTGAGCGATCGCGCTCTGGTGGTTGTAGGACGTCTCGTAGCCGTTGGCGTGGCGGATGATCGTCTGCCGGCCATAGCCGCCGGTCCATCCGGCCTTTTCCACGATGCCGTTGCCGGCCGCGATGATCGGCGTGCCGCGCGGGGCCGCCCAGTCGACGCCGGTGTGCATGCGCACATAGCCGAGGATCGGGTGACGGCGGGCGCCGAAGCCCGAACGGAACTTGCCGTTCGGCACGGGGTTGCGCAACAGGAACTGGCGGGCGGAGCGGCCGTCGGCGTCGAAATAGTCGACGGCGCCATCCTGCATCTGGAACCGGTAGAGCGTGCGCGTATTGCCGTTGAACGACGCCTTCACATAGAGGAGCTCCGATTCGTCGGAGGCCGAATCGTCCTCCTTCGGCTGCGAGAAGAACACCTCGATGCGGTCGGACGGGTTCAGACGCGATTGGAAGTCGACGTCCGAGGCGAGCAGGCGAATAAGCTGCTGCGTCATCTGGCGCGACATGCCGTAGGAATAGGCGGCGCGGTAGATGCCGTCATAGACGTTCGGCAGGTCGCCGCGGGCCCTGAGCGGCGCCGGCGAATCGTCGAAGGCGCTCGCCAGCTCCGGAGTCGTCTCCGGCTCGTCGGCCGGAACGAACCTGTTCCGGTCGTCGATCGCGATCGAAAGGATGTGCTGCTGGCCGTCGTAGAGGCTGCAGCGGACGATCCGGTTCTGCGTTCCGGTCGATTCGACCCCGATCCGCAGCACACTGCCCTGCTTGATCGCCGGGCCGCCGAGGTGAGAGACGAGAGCCTTCACCATCCCGGACGACATGTCCTCGTCGTAGCCCGCATCCTTGAAGGCAGCGCTGAGATCCTTCTCGGTGCGAATCGGCACGTAGTCCTCGGAGAATCCGACCGATCCCCCGTCCATCGGCGCGCGGATTGCGGTCGAGACGTTTTCGGGAATGATGCGGGCATAGGACTGGCCGATGCCGGGGCCGCCGAGCGACTGTCCGAAGCGTTCAGGATCGACATAATGGAGAGCGGCGACCTGGACCGCGCCGTCTGACAGCGCGATGCCGGTCTCGCGCACCACTTCCTCGATCTCGTCCGCGCTCAGCGCGATCTTCTCGTCGAAGGCCGCCGTCGCTACGGGGAAGTCGATGGTGCGCAGGCTGACCTCGCTCTCGACCTTCGCGCCGTAGATCACGCCCGGCGCCTCGGCCGTGGCGGGCGCTGGCGCGTCGTCGTCGGAGAAGACGTCGAGCGGATCGAAGGGCGGATAGCTGCGCGAGGTGGTGTGGCCGGCGCCGAGCGCCATCTTCACCTGGACGAAGGGCAGGGTGCGCACCACGTTGCGGTCGCCTACCTTGCTCATCATGGAGACTTCCATGCGGCGGCGGTCGCGTGCCCTGGGCGCGCTGCGGGCGACAACGAGGCGGGTGGTCTTCGCCGCCTCGCCAGACTCGCCGTCGCTCGCAGTCTTATTGATGGTGGCGATCTCGGGCGGCGTCGCGAGCTGCTCGCGGCCGTCGAGGGCGGCCAGAAGCGCCACGCCCATCAGCACGCTCGACGTCAAACCGGTGAGGAACGTGCCCGACAGCCAGCGGGCGGACACCTCACGCCGGTCGGGCGGCCCGCCGCGGCCATCCGCGAGCAGGGGCGGCTCGTTGCCGAGCGCTTCTATGGTGTCCTCTACATAGGGCATGAAGGACGGCGTTTTCCCCGCTTGCATCCCGTTTCGTTTTTGTGGGCGAGACAATTGCCTGTCCCGCCGGGCCAAGTCAACGAACCGGCCTGATTGCGCTCGTCTTTCACACGCCTTGCGCAAGCGCGCGACGAACGACCGGCTCCGTCGGCTATCCCTTATAAGGAGGAGTGCCGGCCAAATGCGGCCTGAGTACGACTCCTTTGTGACACCCGCAGCGATGAGCCCCGCCCGCGCTGGCCGGCGCGCCAGGGGGCAAAACAGCACCTTCCCTTACGTGTCGCAAAAAATTCAAAAAACCTCATTTTCTTTGTTGACACTTTGGAGGGCCGCCGACTATATACGCCTCACCAACGACGGCGGCGGCGCTGCCAGCGAAGAAAGAAGTTCGCTTCTGACTTTCGAGAAAGTTGGACCAAATCAAGAGAGCCGCGTGAGCGACACTCGACCGGCCCCGAGCCAAAAGCGAAGCGGGCCACGACATCGCGTCTTGTGATGTCTGTTCTTTGAAAACTGAATATAGAAGAAAGAGAAACGTGGGCGGCATCGTCCTGCAGGATCTCTCATCCCGCCAGGGATTTGAGATCCGAACAGAGACTTTGGCGGATCACGTTTCTGGTGAGAATAATATCTACCAAGGCGCATCGATTTCGATTGGTGTCGTCTAGGTGTGAATGTTCTCGTCAATTCAAGCGTGACCAGATTGCGTCGGCGAAAGCTGATGCGACGAACAAGCCAATTCAAGTTTCTCAACATGAGAGTTTGATCCTGGCTCAGAACGAACGCTGGCGGCAGGCTTAACACATGCAAGTCGAGCGCCCCGCAAGGGGAGCGGCAGACGGGTGAGTAACGCGTGGGAATCTACCCATCCCTACGGAACAACTCCGGGAAACTGGAGCTAATACCGTATACGCCCTTCGGGGGAAAGATTTATCGGGGATGGATGAGCCCGCGTTGGATTAGCTAGTTGGTGGGGTAATGGCCTACCAAGGCGACGATCCATAGCTGGTCTGAGAGGATGATCAGCCACACTGGGACTGAGACACGGCCCAGACTCCTACGG
>Ga0164290_1000751_pt1 | contig 83711 bp, 81 predicted proteins | sample Micstemetagenome_FD_108782 | JGI IMG/M metagenome (GOLD analysis project Ga0164290, IMG submission 108782) | Contaminated culture microbial community from soil near Moab, Utah, USA - Microcoleus steenstrupii SON62 (Illumina Assembly) | ecosystem: Environmental > Terrestrial > Soil > Soil crust... | reverse complement strand
CGCGCACGAAGCCGGTGGCCTTGCCCTCGCCCATCAGGTCGATGTCTGCCGACAGGCGGCTCATGGCCGAGAAATCGTTGCGCTGCTGCATATCTTGGCCCCTTCATTGCAAAAGACTCTGCGCTAGGATGATAGCGGAAGAGGTGATCCGATGAGTGCTGCTTTTGACGTCATCAAGCCGCTGCATGGCGTCTCGTTCGGCGCGACGGTGCGGCTCGCCAAGCCCCTGTCACAGGAAATCCCTGAGGGGCTGCCGGAGGTGCTGGCCGAGGCCGACGGCGTGCTGGTGATCCCGGGGCTCACGGAGATCGCGAGCCGGCCCGAGCTGCTGGTCGCGCTCAGCCGCAAGTTCGGCGCCGAGGTCGAGGACTATCACCACACGCTGACCCAGGCGAGCTCGGTGCATACCGGCGTGTCGGAGATCTTCCTGGTCTCCAACATGGCGCCGGTTTTCCGGGGGCCGCCCAAGCGGCCCGAGCCGCCGCTCACCGCCGACGGCCGGCTGCCGGTGCAGTATCCCCATCGCCGCGGCTGGCACACCGACCAGAGCTATCGCCGGCCACCGCCCGACATCTCGCTGTTCTACGCCGTGAATCCGGTGGCGCGCGAGCGCGGCCAGACGCTGTTCGCCGACGGCACCGCGGCCTATGCGGCGCTGCCGCCTGACTTGAAGGCGAAAGTCGACGCGCTCGAAGGCCTGCACTGCCAGCCCGGCGGCGGCCGCAGCCGCGATGCCGTGCTGGCCGGCCGCGATCCCGGCGTGCAGCCGCCCAATGCGCGCTCGCAGCGCCAGCCGGTGGTGCGCACGCATCCCGTCACCGGCCGGCCGGCACTCTATCTCTGCGAATGGGGCCAGATGGACTGGGTCGAGGGGCCGTTCGTCGGCCTCGAGCCCGGTCCGCACGGCGAGGGGGCGAAGCTGCTCGACGAGCTGATGGCGCACTACACGCGGCCGGAGTTCGTCTATGTCCACGAATGGACCGAGGGCGACCTCGTGGTGTGGGACAATCGCTGCACCGTCCACGCCGCCACCTGGTACGATGCCGAAAAGGAGCAGCGCATGATGTGGCGCACCACCGTGCGCGGCAATCCCGGCGCACTCTATGACGGCGAGGCGCGCAGCTGGCTGCCGCAACAGGCGGCGGATTGATCATTGGAGCGCGGACCTCCAGGTCCGCTCATGGTCATGATGCGGACCTGGAGGTCCGCGCTCCGAAGAGCCATGAGCCGGCTGGAGGACGGCGGTCCGGAAGAACATCAAGCCTTCGGCAGGATATTCATTTTCCGCCGCACCTCGTCGATCGGCATCTCGATCCAAGCCCAGTAGTCCCACTTGTCGGTGAGGTCGATGTTCACCTTCGAGCCGCGCTCGATCGCGGCCAGCATGAGCTCGGCCACGCCGGGCTTGGCGAGCTCGCCCATTACCACGAAGGGCTCTTTGGTCGGGCGCATCTGCACGCCCGAGCTGAAGATCAACACCGCGAACAGCGCCACGTAGAACGGCCGTTCCTTCTTGAAGCCCGCGGTGAAGGAGGCGACCTGGATCTCGCCTTCCGGCGCGGTGCTGTAGCCGCCCAGCAGATGGCAGAAGTCGTGGTACAGGCCGGCCTCGGGGAAGCCGCCTCGCTCGCCCGGCACGGCGAAGCCGTGGCTGTTGTAGAAATCGATCAGCTCGCGGCCGAGCGTGCCCTTGGGCAGCTTCTCCCAGGCGCGATAGCGCTGCGCGAGCTCAGGGTCCTCGATGACGCCGCGCATCGACAGCACGCTCTTGGCGAGGCCGAGCGGGCCGCGGAGCGCCAGCTGGTCCTTGAAGATGTCGGCGATGTGGCCACGGCGCAGGAAGTCGAGCTTGGCGATCAGCATATGGCCCTCGGCCATCAGGCGCAGGTCGGCCAGCACGGGCTCGGAGATCCCCAGCGCCTTGGTGAAGGCACTTACCTGGGCGATGCTCTCGGATTGCGGCGGGCCGTCGGCCAGCGCGATCACCATCATGCCGTTGGTGAACTGGCGGCGCAGAGCCTCCGACGCAGGGAAGCCGGCCGCCAGCTCGGCCGGCGTAATCGGCGCCAAGGTGTCGACGTCGGCCTCGATGTGCAGGATCATCTTCTGCGCCGCCTGCATCATCGCGCGCTGTGCGGGGCCGATCGGGCCTGGCGTCGAGGCGATGGTCTTGAGGGTGCGCAGGCCGAGCAGGGCGGCGGCGGGATCGGGCTTCACGAAATCCACGGCGGCCTCCAAAGCGAGAAGTCAACGCTTGTTGACATATGCAGACCAATTGCATTTGTCAACGCACGTTGGCATTTATTTGTGAATGCCCGACCGGCCGGCAAAGACCGCCAAATCCCAACGGACCCGCGACGCCATCCTCAAGGCGGCGCAGGAGCTTTTTGCCGAGCAGGGTTACGAACGCGCGACGATCCGCGATATCGCGGCCCGCGCCTCGATCGATCCCGCCATGGTGATCCGCTACTTCGGCAGCAAGGAGGGCCTGTTCGCCAGCGCCACCGCCTTCGACCTCAGGCTGCCGGATCTCACCGCCATCCCCAAGGGCGAGATCGGCGCGACGCTGGTCGCGCATTTCCTGGAACTCTGGGAGGGGGCGGCGAGCAACGGCAGCCTGATCAGTCTGCTGCGCGCCGCCGCGACCAACGACGATGCCGCGGCCACGGTGCGCGGCATCTTCGGTAGCCAGGTCGTGCCGATGCTGGCGCGCGTGGTCCCTCTGCCCGAGCTGCCGATGCGCGCCGGCCTGGTCGCCACGCAGATCATGGGCTTTGCCATCACGCGCTACGTGCTGAAGGTGCCGCCAGTGGTCGCCATGAACCGCGGGCAGATCGTGAAACTCCTCGGCCCGACGATGCAGAGGTACGTCGCGGGCAAGCTCTGAGCGGAGCGCAGACCTGAGGCCTGCGCCCAGCGACTGCAACGCATGCAGTCGATCGGGGCGCCACAATAAGTTGCGTGGCCGTTGGAACGACCCGCAAGCCGTACCCCTCCTTGGAGCGCAAAAACTCCTGAGAATGAAACTGCGGTGAATGTTACGTTGGTTATTGACAAACGCTTAAGTTATCGATATCATGCGTTTGGCCTACTCGCTCTATTCATCGTTTATCTGTTCACACCATCGCTGGCAGCGCGCGCGTCTTGCTGTGCGCTGCCAGCCGGGGCGTCAGAGGAGGTCAAAACCGGCAGCGCAAATAGCGGGAATAGCGGTCATTCAAAAACCGACTCATTGCCGGGAGCGCGCCACTCTGTGGCGCTCATGGGATGTCTCGACGACAAGAAAGTGCGCCGCGATCATGGGCTGACGCTGCAATATACGACAACACCGATTGTGCTCCTTGCTGCCCCGCGGCCATACTTGGTGCCGCAATCGATTGGCGAGCGAAGAGGGAGTGCTGCCCGACGTCACTCGCCGATTCGGTCTGAGGTCACAGGGGGGCTGCCGATGCCAAGAATTATTTTTGTCAGCGCCGTATCACTCGTCTTCCTTGCCGGTGCGGCCCTTGCACAATCCGCCACCTACACGTGGACCGGCATGGGACAAGGGCAGGGCAAGTGTACGAGCTACAAGATGACCGTGAACGTGACGGTCGAAGGCGGCATGGTGAAGGGTGCTTTCCAGCAGGAAGGCCGCCCGCCGCGGCACTTTGAAGCCACCCTGGGCGCGGGCGGGATTATCAAGACCAAGGCTCAGCTCGACGGCGGTAACAGCATGGACGTCAAGGGTACGATCAAGGACGGCGAGAACTGGGTCATCCTCGACGGCTACTGTAAGTTCGACGCCAAGCTGGTGAAGAAGTAGCTGCGGTCCGGCAAGACGCTACTTCTTCCGCGCGTAGTGTGCGGCGATCAGGTGGGCCACCGCGACCGTGGCGCGCTTGCCTGTCGGGATGTGCAGGAATTCGTTGGGACCATGCGCATTGGAATGCGGTCCCAGCACGCCGGTGATCACGAACTGCGTGTTGGGGAACTTCTCGCCCAGCATGCCCATGAAGGGGATCGTGCCGCCTTCGCCCATGTAGGCGGCGGGTTGGCCGAACGCCTGCTGCGAGGCCTCGGCCACGGCCTTCTCGAGCCACGGGGCGAGCGGCGGGGCGTTCCAGCCGCTCTGGCCCTCGCCGGCGTCGAACTCAACCACGGCGCCATGCGGCGGATCGGCTTCCAGCGTCTTCTTCATCGCTGCCACCGCGGCCTTGGCGTCGAGCGTCGGCGGGGTGCGCAGGCTGAGCTTGGCGGTCGAGTAGGGCAGCAGCACATTGCCGGCGTCGCCCGGCGCGGGGTAGCCGTCCATGCCGGTGATGGCGAGCTGCGGGCGCCAGGTGCGGTTCAGCACCATCTGGCCGAGATCGTCGACCATCGGCCTGGTGCCGCCAGCGAAGGGGAATTTGGTGAAGACCTCCTGGCCCAGTACGCGCGCGGCCTCCTTGGCCTGCTCGATGCGCTGCGGCGGGATCTGCACATAGAGGTCCTGCAGCTTGATCTCGCCGGTCGCCTCGTCCTCCAGCCGTGACAGCAATCCGCGCGTGATGCGGAAGGAGGAGGGCACGATGCCCGACGCGTCGCCCGAGTGCACGCCCTCGGTCAGCACTCGCACGGTGAGCGTGCCGCCCGCGATGCCGCGCAGCGATGTCGTGAGCCACAGCCGGTCCCAGTCGCCGCAGCCCGAATCCAGGCAGACGACCAGCGAGGGATTGCCGATGCGCGGAAGCAGGTGATCGACGTAGTAGGGCAGATCATAGCTGCCGCTTTCCTCGCAGCCCTCGATCATGACGACGCAACGGGCGCGCGGCACCTTCTGGTCACGCAGCGCCTTCAGCGCAGCGAGGCTGCCGTAGATCGCATAGCCGTCATCGGCGCCGCCGCGGCCATAGAGCTTGTCGTCCTTGCGGACGGGAATCCACGGACCGAAGCCCTCCCACCAGCCCTTCATCTCGGGCTGCTTGTCGAGATGGCCGTAGAGCAGGACGGTGTCGTCGCTGTCGCCCGGAATCTCCATGAAGATCAGCGGCGTGCGGCCGGGCAGGCGCACCACCTCCAGCGTGGCGTCGGGAAAATCCGCGAGCTGCGGGCGCGCCCAGGCCTCCATCAGCTTGACGGCGTCGTCCATGTAGCCGTGCTCGGCCCATTTCGGGTCGAAAGCCGGCGATTTGTTGGGGATGCGGATGTACTCGGTGATCGAGGGCAGGATCGAATCGTCCCAGAAGGCGCCGACGAAGCGGCTCAGGCGGTTGGTGTCCATGAGCCCGATCTTATGCCAGATTGTCCGCTCCTCCGGGGAGACACTTCGATGTTCGACGTTGAACAATTCATTGCCGATCTGCACAGCACCCTCGGCGAGCGCTCGCGCAAGGCCCTGAAGGAGGTCGTGGCGCGGGCCGTCTCCGATCCATCAGCGGTCGTGCGCGCCCTGGGCGAGCCCGACAAGGCCGGCGTGAACGTGCTGCACCGCTCGCCGGAACTGACGGTCCTGACGCTCGCCTGGTCGCCTTTGCAGGTGACCCTGCCGCACAATCACCGCATGAGCGCGGTCATCGGCATGTATGGCGGCCGCGAGGACAACACTTTCTGGCGCAAGGCCCGCGACGGCTCGAAGTTCCAGATCGAGCCCGCGGGCGGCGAGGCGCTGGGGACGGGCGACGTGGCCCTGCTCGGTCCCGACATCGTCCACTCGGTGGTGAACCCGCTCGGCAAGATCAGCGCCGCCATCCACGTCTATGACGGGCCGTTCCTCACCGTCGAGCGCAGCATGTGGGACGCCGAGACGCTCGAGGAGAAGCCCTACGACATCAACGCGGTAGCCAAGGGCATGCCGCTGCGCCAGTAGCGGCGTCGACGGCGATCAGCCCTTCGGGCAGGGAAAGACCCTCATCTCGGGGCCGAGGTCGTAGGGCGCCGGAACCTCCTTGAGCGACATCACCTTCTCATGCAGCGCCCAGTCGAAGGCGCGCTGATGGCGTGAGCAGAAGTCGGGATCCAGCCTGGGGCGCTGGGCCGTGCGGTTGGCGATCTCGGTGACCATGACGTCGAGGTTGGCCTTCTTGCGCGCAACCACCGACTTGATCTCGGCGGCGTTCGACGAAAGCTCGGGATTGTATTTCTTCATGAACGCGGCGTATTCGTCGTCGAGGTACATCTTGCCGTCGGGGCCCTTGCACTGGAGGGCGCCGACCACGAGCTCCTGCTGGACCATCCGCACGCGGAAGGCCATCAGCTCGTTGTCGGTGTAGCAGATCGTCTTGACGTTGGCGGGCGGCGTAATCGCTGCGACCGGCGCCTGGTAATTGTTGGAGACCGTGGTCTCGGGCTGGCTCGGCGTGCAGGCAAGAAGCGTCGATCCGCACGCGACAAGAATCGACAAGGACAGAAGCGGCTTTTGCATTTCTTGGTTTCCTCGAGGGGGTGAGGCCGAAACGCGCCCAGCATCCGGACGTTCCCCGTCGAGCACAAGAGAGTCACGCTGTCACAGGCGGCGCTCGCTGCGCGGGTCGAGCGCGTCCTGCAAGCCGTCGCCGAGAAAATTGAAGGCCATCACCGTCAGGAAGATCAGCAGGCCCGGCAGCAGGGCGAGGATCGGCGCCTGTTGCAGCAGCTCCTGCGCGCCGGTCAGCATGTTGCCCCAGCTCGCTGCCGGCGGCTGGGTGCCGAGGCCGAGGAACGACAAGGTCGATTCGAGCAGGATGAGGGCGCCGATCGAAAGCGTGGTGGCGACGACCAGCGAGCCCGCCGCGTTGGGCAGGATGTGGCGAAACATGATGCGCCCGGGTCGCGCGCCCAAGGCCTGCGCCGCTCGCGTGAAGTCCCTCGCCTTGAGCGACAGCGTCTCGGCGCGCACCAGGCGCGCAACGGTGGTCCAGCCGGTGAGGGCCACGATGACGATGATGCGATAGAGCGAGAAGGTCTCCGACTGGGCGAGCTCGACCGGCACGCCGATCTTGCGGGGATCGATGGCGGCGATGACGATCAGGAGCGGCAGTAGCGGCAGCGCGATGACGCCGTCGGTGAGCCGCATCAGCACGGCATCGAGGCGGCCGCCGCGGTAGCCCGCCACGACACCGATCACGGCGCCGATCACCGCCGACAGCAGGGCCCCGGAGACGCCGACCAGCAGCGACACGCGGCCGCCGTCGAGCAGGCGCTGGAAGAGGTCGCGGCCGAGGTCGTCGGTGCCCAGCCAATGCTCGGCCGAGGGCGGCTCGAAGCGGCGGAAGAGGTCGGTCGCCGTCGGGTCGACGCCGCGCAGGTCGGCGATCCATGGCGCGGCGAGCGACAGGATGAGCAGCACGAGCAGGAACAGCAGGGACACAACAGCGAGCCTGTGGCGCAGCAGCCGGTTCCAGACCAGGCGGCCGGGACTGGCCGACGGCCGGGCGGCGACGTCGCTCATGCACTCTGCTCGATCGAGACGCGCGGATCGACCCAGGCGTAGGCGAGGTCGGCCAGAAGGTTGCCCAGCATGGTGGCCAGCGTGGCGATCAGCAGGCCGACCAGGGCGAGGTTGTAGTCGTTGTCGAGGATGGCCTGGTAGATCGCCTTGCCCATGCCGGGCCAGGCGAACATGGTCTCGGTGATCAGCGCCCCGGAGAAGAGGCCGCCGAAGGACAAAGCGAGGATGGTCAGCACCGGCGCCAGCGCATTGCCGAAGGCATGGCGCCAGCGCACGCCGGTTTCGGGTACGCCCTTGGCGCGGGCGGTGCGGATGTAGTCCTGGCGCAGCACTTCGATCATGGCGCCGCGCATGAAGCGCGTGTAGCCGCCCAGCTGCACCAGCGTGAGTGTCAGCACCGGCAGCACGAGGTAGCGCAGCCGGTCGGCAAGCGCGGCCCACCAAGTCGTCCCCGGCCGGATATCGGCCTGGCCGCCGGCCGGCAGCCAGCCCAGCTTCACGGCAAAGAGCGTGATCAGGAGCAGGGCGAGCCAGAACGGAGGCGTGGAGATGCCGCCGAAGCAGAAGAGGTTGATCAGGTAGTCCGAGCGGCTGCGCGGCCGCGACGCTGCCCAGATGCCGAGCGGCAGCGCAATGGCGACGGCGATGACGAAGGCGAGGCCCGCGAGCACGAAGGTGTTGACGAGCCGCGGCCACAGCACCGCGAGCACCGGCTGGCTGTAGGACCGCGAGTAGCCGAAGTTGCCCTGCAGCGCCTGCAGGGCCCAGGCGAGGTAGCGTTCGAGCAACGGCTTGTCGAGACCATAGACCGCCTTCAGGCGCGTCACGTCGGCCGCCGTCATCTTGGGATCGCCCGCGATCATGAAGTCGATGGGATCGCCCGGCATCAGGCCGATCAGCAGGTAGACCACGAAGCTCATCAACGCGAGGGTGATCGCGGTCTGGACGGCCCGACTGACGAGGTAGCGGGTCATGCCCCGATCATGCCCCGAGACGTTTCTCCAGCCCCGCCTTCACCGCGGGCCACTCGGTGTCGATGATCGAGAAGAAGACCGAATCGCGCACATGGCCGTCGGCCATGATCATGTGCTTGCGGTGGATGCCTTCCTGGGTGGCGCCGAGCTTGGCGATGGCGGCGCGGCTCCTGGCATTGCGCACGTCGGTCTTGTACTCGACGCGGTGGAATTTCAGCACCTCGAAGGCGTGCTGCATCAGCAGCAGCTTGCATTCGGGGTTGACCGGTCCCGACCACACCGAGGGCTCGTACCAGGTCGAGCCGATCTCGAGCTTCTTGTGCGCCTCCTCGATGTTGAGGTAGCGCGTCATGCCGACATAGCGATCTTGCGCCTTCAGGAAGACGACGAAGGCGATGTCATGTACGCCGTCGCTGCGTCGGAGCGCATTGTCGATGTAGGGATTGAACAGCGGCCCCAGCGCCGAGGTCGTGGTGGTGAAGATCTCGGGATGCTGCGCCGCCGGCCGCACCAGCTCGCGATGGCGTTCCTCCAGCGGCTCGAGGCGCACGAAGCGGCCGTCGAGGATGGGCTTGGCAAGGGTCATGTGGTTACTCCCAGCGCCATTGCTCGATCCACAGCGTCGAGCTGTTGAGCGTGCCCGTCGGCACCACGCCCTTCAGCGGCTTGGGGATGACGAAGGGATCGACGCGGAAGAACAGCGGCAGGACGGGCAGGTCGTCGGCGTGGATGCGCTGGATGTCGGCGAACAGGCCGCGGCGCTTGGCGAAGTCGAGCTCGCGCTCGGCGGCGTCGAGGGCGGCATCCATGGCGGGGTTGCGGTAGCCCGGATAGTTCTGGCCGCTCCAGGCATTCTCGGCCGACGGGATCTCCTTGGAATGAAGCAGGGTGCGCGGCACGCCTTCGGGGCTCTGCACCCAGGCATACATGGCAAGGCCGGTGAATTGCCGCCGGTTCAGCGCTTCCGAGAAGACGCGCGGCGGCTCGGCCTTGATACGGATCTCGATGCCGACCTGCTTCAGCTGGCTCTGGATCACCTGTGCCACCAGCTCGCGCACGCGGTTGCCGGCGGTCGTGGTGAGCTCGAGCGACAGGCGCTCGCCCTTGGCGTTCTGGCGCACGCCGTTCTTGATGTCGGAGAAGCCCGCCTCGTCGAGCAGCCTGCGCGCCTGCGCGGCATCGTAGGGATAGTGCCTGGTATTGGCGGTGAACATCGGATCGAGGGGGCTGATCGGGCCGTCGGCGACCGGCTGCTTGCCCTCGAACAGCTTCTCGGAGATCGCCTTGCGGTCGAGCGCCATCAGGATCGCCTGGCGTACCCGCCGGTCCCCCAGGAGCTTGTTGTCGAGCATGGTGTCGATGTGCTCGTAGATCAGCGCCGGCTTGTAGATGAAGTCGTACTTGTCCTTGTGGCGCTTCTCGAAGGCCAGCGCCTGGTCGAGCGACAGCCCGAGCTCGCCCATCACGTAGTCGACGTTGCCCGACAGGAAGTTGGCCTCGAGGGCCGCGGTGTTCTCGATGATCTTGACGACGATGCGCTTGAAGTGCGGCTTCTCGCCGGTCCAGGTCGGGTTCTGCTCCAGGACGATGCGGCTGCCGGGCACGATCTCGACGATGCGGAAGGGGCCGAAGAACAGGCCGGGGTTCGTCGAGTCGGTGTCGAAGGCGGTCTTGTTGCGGTACTCGGCGGGATTGGCCTCGAAGATCGGCTTCTCGATATGGGCCGGCAGCAGCAGCAGGGCCATGCTGTTATAGTCGAAGGTGACGCGGTCGATCGTCATGGTGAAATGGCGATCGTCCTTGGCGTCGAACTTGATGATGCGGCGATAGGCTTCCGACGAGGCCACGCCCGACAGCGGATGGCGGCCGACGTCGAGGGTGAAGGCGACGTCCTTGGCGGTGACCGGCGTGCCGTCGCCCCATTTCAGGTCGCGCAGCTCGATGTCGATCTCCATGCCCTTCTTGCCGTCAGGAAGATCAACGACCCGCGCGCGGCCGTTCTCGATCGTCGGCAGCTCCGTGCAGGTCATACAGATCAGCTTCCACTCCGGACTCCAGGCCGTGAGCGGACGCGTCGTCATGTTGCTGATCAGCGACTTGGCCAGCATGGAGCTGATCAGCGGGTTCCAGGTGCCCGGCGACTGGGTCATGCCGATGACCAGCTCGTCCTTGGCCCGGGCGGGCGCAGCGAGCGCGCAGAGCGCGAGGACGATGAGAAGGAAGCGACGCATCATTGCCGAAGGTCGCATCTTTGCTGGGAGCGCGCCACTGCGTGGCGCATCTTCTGCGCGTTGCGACATCCTATGAGCGGCACGGAGTGCCGCGCTCCCAGCAATGAGTCTTACCGCCCCAGCGTCGGGCGTGGCGCGGGCGGGCGGCCGCCGTGGTTGGCGGACCATTGCTCGGGCGCCTCGAGGAAGGCGCGGGTCTCGGCGAGGCCCTTCTCGTCGAAGTACTTGTACTTCGAGGCCGCATCCAGCGCGTCCCACCAGGTGGCGAGCGCGTGCAGCTTGACGCCGCCCGCCGCCAGCATCTCGACGCTCTGCGGGAAGATGCCATAGTGGAAGATCACGAAGCAGTCGGTGACCTTGGCTTCGGCTTTCTTCAGGGCCTCGATGAAGACCAGCTTGCTGCCGCCATCGGTGGCGAGGTCCTCGACCAGCAGCACGCGCTTGCCGGGTTTGAGATCGCCCTCGATCTGGGCCATGCGGCCAAAGCCCTTCGGCTGCTTGCGCACATAGATCATCGGCTTCTTGGCCAGCGCGGCCAGGAAGGCGGCGAACGGGATGCCGGCGGTCTCGCCGCCCGCCACCACATCGATCTTGCTCCAGCCGATGTCGCGGTCGATGGCCTTGAGCGCGTGGCTCATGATCTTTGCCCGCGCCTCGGGATAGGAGATCAGCTTCCGGCAGTCGATGTAGACCGGGCTCGCCCGACCCGAGGTGAAGATGTAGGGGTTCTCGGGCCGGCAATGGATGGCCTCGATCTCCAGCAGCAGGCGCGCGGTGTCCCGGGCCTCGGTCGTGCCTGAGGCACGCGCCGAATTTGCCTTGCCGTTCAGCTTGTTGGCCACCTTGTGCAGAGGTTCGGCGGCCGGCGTTTTGCCCTTCTTCTTCGTCGCCATCAGCTGCCTTTCCCCCGATCGGCTTGCGACAAAATGACGGCCGTGTGTTTAGCGTCCGGCCACAGGACCGGCAAGAGTGAGTCCGTCCAACGCTCACCGAAGACACAAGAAGTTAGTCGGTTTCTTTAAGGGACTTGCCAACAGGCAGGCGCCAACCGCGATAAATCGACATCAAGCGCAGGAAAAGGCAGAGCCCGGCCCCGAACAGCACGACCGGCAGGTGTGGCAGCCCCAGCACGAAACCCAGCGCCACCGAACCTGCCCCGGCCAGGGCCGCCACGGCATAAAGCTCGGCGCGCAGCACGGTCGGCACTTCCAGGGTGAGGAGGTCACGGGCCACACCGCCGCCGATGCAGGTGATCACGCCCAGGATCGCCGCGACGAAGGGACTGAGGCCGAAGGCCAGCGCCTTCTCGGTACCGGTCACGGCAAAGAGGCAGAGGCCGGCCGCGTCGAACAGCTGCACCGGCGTCCTGAGCCGCCCGATCTGGCCCGAGGCGAAGAAGCCCACCAGCCCCGCGGCGATGGTGATGGCGAAGTAGCGCCAATGGCCGATCGCGGCCGGCGGCACGGCGCCGATCAGGAGGTCGCGGGCGATGCCACCGGCCACGCCTGCGGCCCAGGCCACGACCAGCACGCCGAACAGATCGAGGCGCTTGCGCACGGCCTGGGTGGCGCCGCTGATGGCGAACACGAAGGTGGCGGCAAGATCGAACGCATCGAACAGCATGCGGCGAGACTACACCGATTGCAGGAATGCGCCGACATGCCAGAGCTGACGTGGCAGAGTGGTGCGCAAGGGAGAGCGCATGTCCACGAGCCGCACCTACCGCGACTGGCGGGTCTTTCGTTTCGTCATGGGGCGCAGGCGCCTGCTGCTGTCGACGCTGGCCGGCGTGATCCTGCTGATCCTGTTGCCCGACCGCTTCCGGATCGCAACGCGCTTCATCCTGGCGTGGGATCTGACGGCGCTGCTCTACGTCACCTCGATCATGGTGATGATCTGGGGCTCGACCGTCGAGGACTGCCACGACCTTGCCGCCCTCAATGACGTGGGCGACTGGATGATCCTGTTCCTGGTCGTTGCGGCGGCGACGGTGAGCTTCGTCTGCATCGCCGCCGAGCTGCCGACGCTTAAGTCACCGGAGCATTCGCTGGCGCTCGGCATCTTCATCACCGGATTGACCGTCATCCTGTCGTGGACCTTCACCCACACGGTGTTCACGCTGCACTACGCCAACGTCTATTACCGGCCGGACGACGACGGGCCGGGCGGGCTTGCCTTTCCCGGCCATCGCGAACCCGACTACCGCGACTTTCTCTATTATTCCTTCGTCATCGGTTGCGCCGCGCAGACCGGCGACGTCGCCACCGTGTCGCGGCCCATGCGCAACCTCACCATGGTGCACGGCATCGTGGCCTTTGCCTTCAACACCGCGATCCTGGCGCTGACCATCAATGTCGGCGCGAGCCTGTTGTCCTGAGCCGGCATGCCGCCGCGCAGCCGCCTCATCGAGCTGATCGCACTGGCATTGTTCGTGGCGCTGTGCCTCGGCATCGGCGCGCTCGGCGCGTCGGTCGTGCAGACCAGTGTCGACACCTGGTACGCCGAGCTCATCAAGCCCGACTTCACGCCGCCCGACTGGGTGTTCGGCCCGGTCTGGACGCTGCTCTACGTCCTGATGGCGGTGGCGGCGTGGCGCGTCTGGCGCGCCGCCGACAGCGACACCGCGCGCGGACCGCTGACGCTGTTCGCCCTGCAGCTGGCGCTGACGCTCGCCTGGACGGTGGTGTTCTTCGGCCTGCTGAAGATCGGGGCGGCGGTGGCGACGATCATCGTGCTCGATGTCGGCGTCATCGTCACGGTGCTCGCCTTCCGCACCGTCGACCGGATCGCCGCCCTGCTGATGGTGCCCTACCTCGCCTGGGTCGCCTTCGCCACGGTTCTCAACATCGCGATCTGGCGGCTCAATCCGACCGCCTGAGACTAGTGCTCGTGGCTATGCCCGTGGTGATGATGCGTCGCATCGTGGTTGCTCAGCCCCTCGGCGTCGTCGGCCTTGAGCTCCATGAAGACGACCGAGGACAGGATCGTGAGCACGCCCAGCGCCAGGAACGCCTGCTGCACGCCGTCGACGATGGCGGCGGGATGCGAATGCAGCTGCGGCGGCACGAAGATGGCGGCGATCAGGGCGGCGCCGGCCACGCCGAAGCTGATGGCAAGCTGCTGGCCAGTGGCGGCGATGGTGCTGGCGGCGCTGGTCTGTGGGCCCTCGACGTCGGCATAGACCAGCGTGTTCATGCTGGAGAACTGCAGCGAGGTGAAGAAGCCCAGCACGAAGGCCTGCACGACGATCCGCCAGATCGGCGTGTCAATGCCCACGGTCGCGAACGACATGATCATCAGGCCGACCAGGATGGTGTTGGCGACCAGTACGTTGCGATAGCCCAGCCGCGACAGGATCGTCGGTACGAAGGTCTTGAGCCCGATCGACGCGATCGCCTGCGGCAGCACCAGCAGGCCCGACTGGACCGGCGAGAAGCCGAGTCCCACCTGGTAGAGCAGCGGGAAGAGGAACGGGATGCCGCCCAGCCCCAGCCGGGTAAAGAAGCCGCCGCTCACCGCCGCGCGGAAAGTGCGGATGCGGAAGAGGGCGAGGTCGAGCAGTGGGTGGGCCATCCTCGTCGCGCGGAGGCCGTAGCCCGCCAGCATGGCGGCCGACAGCCCGGTCAGGAACAGGATCTCGGAGAGGCCGAGCGTGTGATCGCCGAACACCTCGAGCACGTAGGACAAGAGCGCAATGCCGCCGCCGAACAGCACCAGCCCGATGAAATCCAGCGGATGGGTCTGCTTCTCACGATAGTCGGGCAGATAGCGGCTGACGTAGAACAGGCCGAGCAGGCCCACCGGCACATTGACGTAGAATACGCCGCGCCAGTCGAAATAGACCACGATCAGGCCGCCGGCGACCGGCCCGACCATCGGCCCGATCAGGCTGGGCACGGCGACGAAGCTCATCACGCGCACCAGGTCGGCCTTGTCGTAGGTGCGGGCGAGCGTCAGGCGGCCGACCGGCATCATCATGGCGCCGCCCATGCCCTGCACGACGCGGCAGGCCACCAGCATCTCGATGCTGGTCGACAGGCCACACAGGATGGAGCCCAGGGCGAAGAGCCCGATCGCCGAAGCGAAGACTTGGCGCGTGCCGAAGCGGTCGGCCATCCAGCCACTGATCGGGATGAAGACCGCGAGGCTCAGCGTATAGCTCGCCAGCACCGACTTCACGTTGATCGGCGTGACGTCCATGGACTGGGCGATCGCCGGCACCGCGGTGTTGAGGATCGTCGTGTCGAGCGCCTGCATGAAGAAGGCGACGGCGACCAGCCACGGCAGCAGCCGCTTGGTCGTGGCGTCGGGCGTGATGGCGGTCGCGGTCATGGTCAGCCTGTCGGCCGCAACACTGTGCCCGTCGGTCGGCAGTCGACGCAATCACCTTCGGAGCATGGCTACGATCCTGTTACAGTGGCGTTTGGAGGTGATCATGCGAAGGCGCTCGTTGGTCGGTGGCGGTCTTGCGATTGCGGTGCTCAAGGCGGCACCGGCGCTGGCTCAGCGCGATCCGTTGCCGTCGTGGAACGAGGGGGCCGCCAAGCGATCGATCCTGGACTTCGTCGCGCGGACAACGACGCCAGGCGGTCGCGACTGGGTGCCGCTGCCCCAGCGCATCGCCACGTTCGACAACGACGGGACGCTGTGGTGCGAGCAGCCGATGTACGTCCAGACGGTGTTGGCCCTCGACCGCCTCAAGGCGACGGTCGACAAGCACCCCGAATGGCGCACCACCGAGCCGTTCCGCTCGCTGCTGGCCGACGACCGTGACCAGCTCGGCGCGCTGGGCGAGAAGGCGATGCTGGAGGTCATGGCGGCGAGCTATAGCGGCCTCACGACCGAGGAGTTCAGCCAGGCCGTCCTCGACTGGCTCGCAGTGGCGCGCCATCCGCGCTTCAACCGGCTTTATACAGAGCTCGTCTATCAGCCGATGCTCGAGCTCCTGGCGCTGCTGCATATGCACCACTTCAAGACCTTCATCGTCTCGGGTGGCGGCATCGAGTTCATGCGTCCCTGGACCGAGCGTGTCTATGGCATCCCGCCGGAACAGGTCGTGGGGTCATCCGGCGTGACGCGCTACGTGATGCGGGCGCCCGACAAGCCGGTCCTGGTGAAAGAGCCGAAGGTCGAGTTCATCGACAACTTCGTGGGCAAGCCCGAGGGCATCAACTATTTCATCGGGCGACGGCCCGTGCTCGCCTTCGGCAATTCCGACGGCGATCAGCAGATGCTGGAATGGACGGCGGCCGGCGGCGGTGCGCGCTTCATGGGCCTGGTTCACCATACCGACGCCGTGCGCGAATACGCTTACGATCGCAACTCGCCGGTCGGCCGGCTCGACAAGGCATGGGACGAGGCGGTGCGGCGAGACTGGCTGATGGTCGACATGAAGAAGGACTGGAAAGTGATCTTTCCCTTCGAGCTGAACTGATGCGCGCGCGAGGGTTCGCGGTTGGCTGTGCGATGATCTGTCTGGTGTCGGCGGCGTCGGCCCAGACCAACCCCGCGCCGGGCCTGGCCAATCCCGCTTCGACGAACTGCATCGACAAGGGCGGCGCGCTCACGATCGAGCGGCGCCCCGACGGCGGCCAGTACGGCGTCTGCGTCTTCACCGACAACTACCAGTGCGAGGAATGGGCGATGTTCCGCGGTGAGTGCCGGGTCGGCGGTCTGCGCGTCACCGGCTACATCACGCCGGCGGCGCGCTATTGCGCCATCACCGGGGGACGCTACACGGTCATTGCCAACAGCGGCGCCGCCGACGAGCAGGGCGCGTGCGCCCTGCCGAGCGGCAAGTCGTGCGATGCGGTGGCCTACTACGCCGGCACCTGCAGTCGCTAGCGCTTTGTAATCGCAGCTCAGGCCGCTGCCAGCTCCACGCCGGTGCGGCGGGCTTCCAGCAGGAAGGCTCGCGTCATCTGGACAAGCTCTGTGATCCAGTAGAGCTGATGCCGCTCGTCCTGCAGGAAGTCGATCGGAAGACCTGCGCGGCACAACACCTCGATGGCAGGGAGTACCTCGTCGCAGGCTTCCCGCCATCCGATCGTCCATCCCGCACCCGCGGCGCCGGCGGTCCAGCGCGCGAACCGCGTCTGCAGTGCCGCGCTGTCGAGGTCTCTCTGTGCTGGAATGCGGTAGACCACCGCCAGCCGGTACACGTTCAGCTGGACGTGGAGCTCGAGTCGACTGCCAAGGCCGTGCACCAGGTAGCGCGCCTCAGGAGCACCACTGAGGTGTGCGATGCGGACTGCCGTTCGGTTGACATCGTGTCCTTGGACGCTCCCCGAGTAGAAGTCGGGCACGGGATCGTCCATCGCCTTCAGCGCCTCGAGCAATGCATCGAAGACGGCGTCGGTCCGCGCCTTGAGAGTGCCGTATGCATGCGCTTTATCGAGAGCACCGGCCTCGGCTTCGATGCTGTCCGCGTGTGCTGTCAGGTCCTTCCGATCGGCGTCCTCGAGCCCGGCCGCATATCGGCGGATGAGCGCTGCGAGCTCACGCTTTTCGCGCGCCTGTTCCGACCGCGGCTCACGCATGACTTTACTCTTGGAACGCTGATGCCCTCACTGCTGTTAAGCCGGCGGCTGACGGCAAGAAAGTCTCAAAGCTGCATAGCTCGCGGCACGCATTGCCCTCAGGATCGCGGCGTCGGTGTCTGACGTACGCCTCCTACGCCGCCGCCGCCTTTTTCCGATTGGCCTCCAGTCGGCGGTCGACCAGGGCGACGCCGCGGTCGATCTCGGGATGGCTCAGCCCCTTCTCGCGGGCGATCAGCTGCACCAGCTTGTCGGCGCGCTCGATGAAGGGCACGCCATTGTTGAGGGCGCGGGCGGCCGACGCGGGGCGCGTCAGGCTCTGTGCCGCCGCGGCGTACTTCTCGAACGGCACGAGGTCGGCCGGGTTGGCGCCGAGCTTGACGCAGAGATCGACCACGAAGTCGTAGACCGATTTCGACGTGGCAAGGTCGCTGTGCACGGCCTCCTGCGCGGTGCGCATGCCGTCCTCGGTGACGCAGCGGTAGTTGCCGGCGAGCAGCATGGCCCACTTGGCGAGCGGCACGAACACGGAGTCGTAGACCTTGAGCTTGACCGGCAGCTCGGTCTTGCCCTCCGGCGTGTCGAAGCGTACGGCCTCGATCTCCTTCTCGAGCTGGCGCAGGATCGCGGTCGCCTTGTCGTCCTTGAACTTCGTGACCTTGAAGTTGGTGGGGAGCGTCACCTGCAGGAAGTTGACCTTCTCCTCGGGCGGGCGGATCGCCTGCGGGTCGGGGCTGTTGAGGGTGATGCGCTCGGGATCGAAGCTGTCCCAGACCGAGGCGTCGGTATAGGCGGGCTTCAGCTTGTCGCAGTCGAGGGCCGGGATGCGCCGCAGGTAGGCCAGCGGCGGCATGTTCATGATCGACATGCAGGGCACGCGCGACTTGCCCACGGCGTCGAGCAGCTCGCGCACGACCGGCACGCGATATTGCGGCTCCTGCATGGCGAGCCCGACGAGTTCGTAGTCGGCGGGATTGACGCCCGCTGTGCCGCCCGCCGTCACCTTGCCCGGCAGCTTGCGCGAATCGAGCAGGACCTGGTCCTTGCGGCCCCTGACCGGCAGGCGGACCTTGAAGCCCTCCTGGTTGATCAGGTCGGCCTCGGCTGGCAGGCAGATGAGATGGATCGAATGGCCGCCAAACAGGATTTTCGACGCCAGCAGCGATCCGTAGGATGCGCCGAGCATCAGGATTTTGTACGCCATTTGACCATCTCCCTTCACGATTCCTTGCTTTATAGCTTCCTCCGGCGGGCGATGCGCCGTCAATTGTGTTGCTCAACCATTTGCCGGCTTCAGCGTTGAAGGGGACCATGAATTTGCTGCGGCCGGGCCACACTGTCTGGCGGATCGAACGGGCGAAACGGGCCGCTGTGCTGGTCGATGCCGCCAACTTCTTCGCAGCCGTGCGCCAGGCCTGCCTCAAGGCCCAGCGCAGCATTCTGGTCGTCGGTTGGGACATCGACAGCCGCACCCACCTGGTGGGCGCGAGCGGCCGGCCGGAAGACGGCTATGCCAGTGATTTCGCCGAGTTCCTGAGCGAGCTGGTGCAGACGCGACCCGACCTCCACGTTCATCTTCTCCTCTGGGACTATTCGCTGCTGTATGCCGGCGAGCGCGAGCTCCTGCCGCGACTGTCGCTGGGCTGGCGCACGCCCGAGCGGATCACGCTCTGCATCGACAATTCGGTGCCCTTCGGCAGCTCCCAACACCAGAAGATCGTGGTGATCGACGATGCGCTGGCCTTCTCCGGCGGTCTCGACATCACCATCCGGCGCTGGGACACACAGGCTCATTCGGCCGAGGATCGCGAGCGCGTCGATCCGACGGGGCAGCCCTACCGGCCGTTCCACGACGTGCAGATGATGGTGGACGGGCCGGCCGCCGGTGCGCTCGCCCTGCTGGCGCGCGAGCGCTGGTGCCATGCCAATGGCGGGACACCCCGGGTCGAGCCGTTCGGCGATCCATGGCCCGACAGCTGCCCTGCCGACTTCACCGACGTCGAGGTCGGCATCGCTCGAACCCAGCCGCGCTACAACGGCGAGGCCGCGATCAGCGAGGTCCAGGCGCTGTTCCTGGACTCCATCGACCAGGCGCAGCGCCATATCTATATCGAGAACCAGTTCCTGACTTCGTGGCTCATTGCCGACCGGCTGGCCGAACGCCTGCGCCAAAACCCCGAGCTCGAGATCGTGATCGTGGCGCCGCGCAGTCACGATTCCTGGGTCGAGAAGAGGACGATGCGCAACGGCCGAATCCGGTTCTCGCGGCACGTCCGGGCCGCCGGCGGTGAGCGCGTCCGGTTGCTCTACCCATCGGTCGAGCAGGGGGCCGCGCGCACCGACACCATGGTCCATTCCAAGGTCATGATCGTCGACGACCGGTTCCTGCGCGTGGGCTCCGCCAACCTCAACAACCGGTCGATGGGCGCGGACACCGAATGCGACCTCGCCATCGAAGCGAAGAGCGATGCCGAGCGCGCCGCCATTCTGCGCCTGCGCAATCGCCTGCTGGGCGAGCATTGCGGCGTGACCGAAGACGAGGTGGCAAAGGCTGTGGCGCGGCACGGCTCGCTGGTGCGCGCGGCGGGAGAACTCAGGGCCAGGGGGCACAGCCTTCGGCCGATCGACGACGGTGAGCCGGACGCCGATGTGATGATCGCAATTGCCGAGCGCATTGCCGACCCGCCGCACCCGCTGCGTCCGGCGCGACTCGCGCGTCATCTGCTGGCGCGTTTTGCGCCCGCTTTCGCCGTGCTGGGCATCGTTCTGGTCGTGTTGGCGTTTGCTTTGGCCTGGCGTTACACGGGGTTGTCGCAACTGGTCACATCCGAGCGCATCCGCGACGTTCTGGCGGCCGCCAAAGGCGAGCCCTGGGCGATCCTCGTGGTCGTGCCGCTGTTCGTTCTTGCCGGCGCGCTCGCCTTTCCGCTCAACATGCTGATCCTGGCAACGGCGGCGGTGTTCGGGCCGTGGCTCGGCATGCTCTACAGCGGGGCGGGCGCGATCAGCAGCGGTACAGTCATGTTCCTGGTCGGCAGTCGGCTCGGCCGCCAGGCATTGGAACGGCGGCTGGGCGGTCGCGCAAAGCGCGCGCTGGACGGTGTCAGGAAGCAGGGCGTGCTGGCGGTGGTGGCGCTGCGCCTGGTGCCGCTGGCGCCCTTCACCTTCGTCAATCTGGCGGCAGGGGCAGGCGGCATCCGTTTCGTCGATTTCATCCTCGGCTCGGTGCTCGGCCTGCTGCCGGGCCTCGCCCTGCTGTCGGTGATGGGCGATCGCATCATCAGCATCCTGTCCCATCCGACGATTGGCGACATCGCCCTGGTCATCCTCTGTGTCCTCGGGCTGATCGGGCTTGCCGCCGCCGCGCAGGCGCTGTTGTCGCGCCGCGGAGGCCGCGCTTGAGCGGGGTCCGGGATCGGACTGTCCGCGTCATGACGTGGAACATCCACGGCGCCGTGGGGCGCAATCCTCGCTTCGACCTTGAGCGCGTCGTCGCGCTGGTGAGGAAGCACGCCCCCGACATCGTGGCGCTGCAGGAGGTCGATTCGCGGCGGGCTCGCGCCGCCCATATCGGCAATCCGTTCGACGTGCTGCAGGCGGCCCTGGGCGGCCACGGCGTCGACGCGAGAACGGTGACGACGGCGGACGGCGACTATGGCCAGGCCCTGATCAGCCGCTGGCCCATGCAGAATGCCGAGATCCACGACCTGTCGTTTCGCCAGCGCGAGCCGCGGCGCGCGATCTGCGCCGACGTCCAGACGCCGGCCGGCCCGCTCAGGGTGGTCGCGACTCATCTCGGCTTGAGCTTCCGCGAGCGGCGCGATCAGGCGAGGACGCTCATGAGGATGCTCGGTGCGCGCCGCACGACGACGGTGGCGCTGGGCGACTTCAACGACTGGCTGCGCGCCGGCTCGGTGTGCCGGTGCCTTCGCGCCGTCCTGCCGGACTATACCCGGCATCGCACCTTCCCGTCGGCCTTGCCGATCTTCCATCTCGATCGCATCTTTCTGTGGCCGCGCGATGCCCTGGTCGCAAGCCACAGCGATCCGGAAGCGCGCATCCTTTCGGACCACCTGCCCGTGATCGGCGACATCCGCCTCTTGAACCACCATGGCCCAGCGATCCGGTAGCGCCAACTTGCCCCTGCACGGCGGCAGGGTTCCGCCCTGGCTGGCGAGCCGCATGACCAGGCTCGGCACCGTCATCAGCCGGGCGATCGTCCATCACTACGGCCGCGACGAGCTGCTGCGCCGGCTGGCTCATCCCTTCTGGTTCCAGTCGTTCGGCGCGGTCATGGGCATGGACTGGCATTCGTCGGGCATCACCACCAGCGTGCTGGGCGCCTTGAAGCGCGGCCTGTCACCGCTCAGCGGCGAGCTCGGCCTGCATGTCTGCGGCGGGCGCGGCCGCCATTCGCGCCTGACGCCGCAGGAGCTCGTGGCCATCGGCGATCGCGTCGGCCTCGACGGCCAGGCGCTGGCGAGATCGAGCCGGCTGGTCGCCAAGGTCGACAGCGCCGCCGTGCAGGACGGCTACGAGCTCTACCTGCACGGCTTCATCGTCGCCGACGACGGCAAATGGGTGGTCGTTCAGCAGGGCATGAACGGTGAGAACCGCCAGGCGCGGCGCTATCACTGGCTGTCCGAAGGGCTCACCAGCTTCGTCGATGCCCCGCATGCTGCGATCGAGGGCAAGGGGCAGGGCGAGATCGTCAACCTGACCGATCATCGGGCCGCGGCCTCGCGCCAGGGCCAGTTGGACCTGCTGCAGTCGCTCGGGCCCGACGGCATCGCGGGCGAGCTGGCCAAGCTTGGCGATGACGGCAAGCGGGCCGTGGCGCCGCCCGCGCAGCTCGCCTTGCCCCACCTCGAGATGCCGGGACATCACGATGTGCGGCCCGCCGACGTCAATCTGCGCCGCCTGCACGGCAACCTCGCGGCCGCGGCGGATCGCGGGCCGGACGACTTCGCCGAACTGTTGCTGGTGCCGGGTGTGGGCGCTCGCACGGTGCGCGCCCTGGCGATGGTGTCCGAGGTCGTCCACGGCGCGCCCTATCGCTTCGCCGATCCGGCGCGCTTCTCGCTGGCGCATGGCGGCAAGGATCGTCATCCATTCCCGGTGCCGATTGTGGTCTACGACGAGACGATCCGCGTGCTGAAGTCGGCCGTGCACCAGGCCAAGCTTGGCCGCGACGAGGAACTCGACGCCATCAAGCGCCTGGACGAGCAGGCGCGTCGCCTCGAGCGGCGGGCCCGCGGTCCGGGGGTCGAGGAATTGATCGCGAAGGAACGGCGGATGTCGCCGGCCTATGGCGGCCGCAGCGTCTTCGGCGAAGAGCCGCCGATGTCCGACGAGGAGTGACTCTTGCCGGACCGCGGGCCTCCAGGCCCGCTCATGATTCAAGAGCGAGCCGGAGGCCCGATCCGGAAGGGCATGAAATGAGCGGGCCTGGAGGCCCGCGGTCCGGCAAGACTAGCGAATCTCGATCCATGCCGGCGCGTGGTCGCTGGCGCCCTCGCGGCCGCGTTCGTCGCGGTCGACGCCTCCCTTTTTCAGCCGGCCCTTGAGCGAAGGCGACAGCAGCAGATGGTCGATGCGCAGGCCCGCATCGCGTTCCCAGCGACGGCGCTTGTAGTCCCAGAAGGTGTACATCGGCTTCTTGGGGTAGAGCGTCCTAAGCGAATCCGTCCAGCCCTGGGCGACGAGCTTGGCGTAGGCGGCGCGGGTCTCGGGTTGGACCAGCGCGTCGTCCTTCCATGAGGTCGTCGGATAGATGTCGAACTCGGTCGGCACGGCGTTGTAGTCGCCCGCCAACACGACCGGCGCGCCGCTTTTCAGCAGTTTCGCGGCGTGCGTTTGCAGGCGACGGAACCAGGCGAGCTTGTAGGTGAACTTGGGGCCGGGCTGCGGATTGCCGTTGGGCAGGTAGAGGCAGCCGACGAGCAGGCCGTCGACCGCCGCCTCGATGTAGCGGCTCTGCGTGTCCTTGGGATCGCCCGGCAGTCCCTTGCGCGTCAGTACCGGGACCTTGCCTCGGCTGAGGATGGCGACGCCGTTCCAGGTCTTTTGGCCCTGCCACACGGCGTTGTATCCGGCGCGTCTGAGGTCGGCTTCGGGAAACATCTCATCGGCCGCCTTCAGCTCCTGCAGACAAACGACGTCGGGCCGCGCACGCTTCAGCCATGCGAGAAGGTTGGGCAGCCGCCGGTTGACGTTGTTGATGTTGTAGGTCGCGATCTTCATCGTGGGCTACCAACGATCACAGAAGGGGAGGGACGATGCAAAGCGTAGCGACTGGTTACGGGCTGATCGAGGGCCCTGTGTGGGATCCGGCCCGCGGCCTCTACTTCAGCGACGTCATCAATGGCGGTGTCCATCTGCTCGACCGTGCCGGCGAGGTGTCCCTGGCCGTTCCCAAGCGCCGCGGCATCGGCGGCATGGCGTTGCACGCCGCCGGAGGCCTGGTGGTCGGCGGGCGCGATATTGCCCGCGTGTCCTTGACCGATGGCGCGATACAGCCGCTGCTGTCGCTCGATGCCATCCCTGGCGCCACCGGCTTCAACGATCTCACGACCGATGCCGCCGGCCGCGTCTATGTCGGCTCGCTCGCCTTCCGCGTATTCGGCGGCGAAACGCCGAAACCAGGCCATCTGCACGTCATCGATCTCGACGGCACGATGCGCACGCTGTCCGACGGCGTGATGTTGACCAATGGGCTGGGCTTCTCGCCAGACGGCGCGCTGCTCTACCACAGCGATGCGCGCGCTCCGCTGGTGCGCGTCTACGACGTGAAGCCTGACGGCTCGGTCGGACCGTGGCGCAAGTTCGCCTCGCTCGGCGAGGCCGGCGTGCCGGATGGCCTGAAGGTGGCGAGCGACGGGTCGGTCTGGGTCGCCGACGCGCATGGCGGCAGGGTCGCGGTGTTCGGCCCCGACGGCGCGCATCGGCGCGACATCCCCGTGCCGCTGCCGATGGTCACAAGCCTCTGTTTCGGCAGCGAGGACCTGCGCGATCTCTATATCGTCACCGGATCACGCGGCGGACCGCATGACAACTGCGGCAGCATCTTCCGCCTGCGGACGGAGGTCTCCGGCCTTGCCCTTCCGCCGGCGCGCGTGGCTATTCCGGCAGCTCGTCGGCCCTGACTCGCCGGATCAGCGACTGCAGGTCGGGCTGCATGACGACCGCCGGGTAGTACGGCACCAGGCTCTCGGCGAACGCCTTGCGGTCGACGTCGATCACGACCTCCGCGCCGGCGCCTTCGACTGTCTTGCGGCCGGCGACCTCGTAGTCGTCCCACAGGCGGCGCATGAAGGGCACGGAGTCCTTGGCGGCACTGCGGATGATCGCCTGCTCATCGGGTGACAGCGTATCCCAGACGCGCTTGGAGAAGACGAGTATCGCAGGCGCCATCGAGTGCTCGGTCACGCTGAAGTAGCGCGCAACCTGATAGTGGCGCAGCGACACGTAGGTCGGCCAGTTGTGCTCCGATCCGTCGACGATGCCGGACTGCAGCGTCAGGTAGACGCGATCGTTCGGGATCGCCACGGGCTCGGCGCCGAGCATGCGGATCATACCGGCCCAGATGTCAGCCTGCTGCACGCGAATCTTGAGGCCCCTCAGGTCGGCGGGCGTGCGCACGGCGCGCTTGTTGCTGTAGAAGTGGCGCGGCCCGCCGTCGTAGAAGGCGAGCCCGACCAGACCCTGCGCTTCCAGGCTGACGAGGATCTCATCGCCGACCGGGCCATCGAGAACGCGCCGCGCATGCGCTTTCGACTTGAAGAGATAGGGCAGGGCGGGAATCGCAGTCGCCGGCACGATGCTGTTCAACACGCCGATGCTGAGGCGTGCCATGTCGAGCGTGCCGTTGCGCACCTGGGCCAGGGTGTAGTTCTCGGAATCGCGATCGTCGTAGCCCAGCACGGTGATGCCGAGCTTGCCGCCGCTGCGCTCGCGCATCAGCTTGTCGGCCTGCACGACAGCCTGAACCGTCGGATATTCGAACGGGTAGACGTCGGAGGAGCGGAACTCGCGGGCATGAGCCTGCGAAGCGGCCACCAGAGCACACAGGACGCCAAGCACCTGGGCTGAACGCATGGGACTTCCCCTTTTCGCGGACGAACCCCCGCGTAGAAGGAATGACCAAGTCGCCCGAAAGTTGCGATCAGGAACGAGGTTGTATCGTGTAGCGCGCCGCTGACTTCGGCACGCGATTCGTCCCGTCGAAACAGACGATCTCGGCCTCGTGGGCCATATTGCCCTTGCCGTCCGAGCGATAGGTAGTCACGACGCCGTGATAGGTGTCGCTGGCGAGCTTGTCGCGCACGGCCTTGGGCGTCACCGGCTGGTTGGCCTTACGCAGCTCGCCGATCACCTGGCCCAGCATGCCAACGGCATCGAACTGCGCCGCGGCAAACGCATCGGGTTCGCTCTTGTAGGTCGCGCGATAGGACTCGAGGAAGGCGCGCATCGGACCTGACGTGGCCGAGATCGGCGAAGCCGCGGTCTCGGCGCAGACGCCTTTCAGCTCGGCAGGCTCGAGCAGGGCCGCGGTGGCCGGCTGATGCATTGCCGAGCCCGCGACGATCGGCAGGTCGGGCAGCAGCTGGCGCGCCTGGCGCACGGCCAGCACCGTCGACGCCGCGTGCAGGTGCAGCACGATCACGTCGGCGTTGGCGGCCTTGGCGCGCAGCAGCGCCGGCGACAGATCGTTGACCGTGGGCGCGATGCTCTCTTCCAGCACCGGCGGCGCCTTCAGCTCGGTCAGCGTCTTGGCGAGCTGCTCGCGGCCCGACTGGCCGTAGGCCGTGCTCTGGTAGATCACCGCCGGCCGCTTGGCCGAAAGCTTCTCCACGACATAGCGGGCATGCGCCACCTTCACGGTGGCGTCGCTGGGGAAGAAGCGGAAGAACCAGGGATTGCCGAGCTCGCCCAGGCGAGCAGTCCCCGAGATGGTGAGCAGCGGAACGCCGCGCTCCTGGGCAAGCGGCAGCAGCGCCAGCATTTGCGTGCCGAGGATCGGCCCGACGACGGCGGGCGAGGACCCGCCGCCCATGACTCGCTCCCACGCCGTCACCGCCGCTTCGGGCGTCGCTTGGGTGTCGAGCACATCCGGCTTGAACGCGACGTCCTTGTTCTGGCTCACGGCCAGCAACGCGCCGTTCTTCTGGCTGGTGCCTTCGAGGGCCACGAAGCCCGTCAGCGGCACGAGCACCGGCAGGCGCAGCTCCTGAGCCTGCACGACGGCGGGCGCAGCGAGCAGCGCAACGACGATCAACGCCGAGGGGACTACTGTGCGGCGCCACCAGCCCATGGCGACATCACCTCGTTCATGCCAGTCAGTTCTCCGGTCTTGTCATCGCGCACGATACACGACGGATTGGCAAAGCCGAGCGGCGAGACCTGGTTGGCAACGTCGACCGTCGGCAGCTTCGCCGCAATCGCCTTCTTGACCGCGTCCGGCAGATCGCGATTGACGCGGATCGGACCTACGCCCGAGACGTCGATGCGCGGCTGGTGGAAGGCCGCCTCCACATCCATGCCTCGGTCGATCAGCATCAGCGCGAGCTGGGTCACCGCCGGCACGATGCGCCGTCCGCCCGAGGCACCGATGCAGAACCACGGCTTGCCGTCGCGGGCCACGACCACCGGGCAGATGTTGCAGAGTGGCCGCTTGCCCGGCGCGATCGAGTTCGGCCGGTCGGGCTCGGGGTCGAACCACAGCATGCCGTTGTTCATGGTGATGCCGGTCCTCGGCAGCATCACGCCCGAACCGAACAGCGACATCAGTGTCTGGGTCAGCGCCACCATGTTGCCAGCCGAATCGGCGGCGCAGAAATGCGTCGTGCAGGAATCGGTGGGCTTGTCGCCCAGGCTTGTCAGCCGCTCCTCATAGGCCTGGTGCATGCCCTGGGCGATGGCGGCGAAGAACGGGGCGTCGGGAGCGCCCTGGCCCTTGGTGCTGGCGCCGATCAGCTCGATCGTGCGCTTGAGCGTCGGCCCCGCGGTCAGGCCGCCCGCGACGTTGATGGTCGCCGCGCCATGCTGGAACGACAGGGGCTCCACGATGCGCGCCTCGTAGGAGGCGAGATCGTCATAGGAAATGGCCGAGCCGCCGGCCTGCAGGTCGCTCGCGATGTCGCGCGCGAGCTTGCCTTCATAGTATTCGCGCGGACCGCCGTCGCTCAGCCGTTGATAGGTCTCGCCGAGATTACCGAGCTTGATGTAGCGGTCGTTGCCCTGCCAATCGATCATCGGCACGCGGCCGTCGTCGCACAGATAGGCGGCGCGCGAGGCCGGGAACATCGACAGATTGCGCGCACCCTGCGTGAGCATGACCTGCATGTACCAGTCGAGCTGCATGCCGCGTTTGGCGAGCGCGATGCCCGGCGCCATGACGTTCTGCCACTTCAGGCTGCCGAAGCGCTCCAGCGCCTTGGCCAGCCCGGCGACCATGCCGGGCACAGCGATCGAGTGATAACCGACCTCATTCCGATGCTCGAGGATGTCGGGCCAGGCGAAGGGGTTGGCGGGGCCGGGCCCGACGATCTTGTAGTTCGAGGGGTCGAGCTTCTTCGCCGAGATCGGACCGTAATCGACGGTCCAGGCGCGCTGCTCCTTGGCGCTCCAGATCGTCATGAAGCCGACGCCGCCGATGCCGCTCATCCACGGCTCCAGGGCGCCGATTGCCATGCCCGTGGCCACGGCGGCGTCGATCGCATTGCCCCCCTTGCGCAGGATCTCGGCGCCGACTTCAGCGGCTCTGCTGTTCTGTGCGACCACGACGCCTTTGCCGCGCACGGCCTGCTTGCTCACTCTCCATTGACGCGTTAGCGACTCGCTCATTAATGCTCCTTAACCACACGTCATCCCGACCGAAGCCTCGCGAAGCGAGGCGAAGTGGAGGGACCTATTCTTCTGCGAGCGACCAAGAAAGGTCCCTCGACTACGCCACCCTACGGGTGGCTTCGCTCGGGATGAAGGCCTGATTTCGCCACAAAGCCTGATACACTGCAGGGCGGACGGGCCGGGAAAGAACGCGGGCGTGACGGAACTGAACCAGATCGACCTGCGGACGCTGGTGACGGGAAACAAGCGTGCCTGGGATGGTTTCGTCGCCGCGGCCGCGCCTCTGATCAACGCCGTCGTACGCCGTGCGCTCGCTTCATACCGGCTGAGCGAAGAGGACGTAATGGACGCGGCGCAGGATGTCTTCGTCCGACTGTGCGCCAATGACTATCGCCTGTTGAAAACCTACGATCCGGCGCGGGCCGGCCTTGCGACCTGGCTGGCCGTAGTCGCCCGGTCGGCGGCCATTGATCACGCTCGTCGCCGTCGCCAGGCCACTTTGCCGCTGGATGATGTGCCGGAGGCCAATCTGGGGGTCGAGGACCGCCATGTGGAAAAACTCAAGATTCCTCAGGGACTTCTGACGGAGCGTCAAATGCTGGTGCTGAAATGCCTATATGACGAGGAAAAGGACGTGGCCGAGGTCGCCCAGCTTCTCAAGATCGACGCGCAGACCGTTCGCAGCACGCATCATAAGGCCTTGTTGCGACTGCGTTCTCACTTCCAGAAGGAACCTCAATAGAAGTGCCTTTGGCAGGGGATGCCCGGCCGGTTTCCGACGTAATCTGCACCAGGAGAGCGCAATGAGTACCGATCGTCCCACCCAGAGCGACAAGGAGCTGTGGCAGAGCCTTGCCACCGGCCGTGACGTCGCGTCCTGGGTCGTGAAGGCGCCGGTTTCGGATCTCGACTTCGCCGCCTGGCTGGAAGGTCGCATGTCCGAAGAGGCCGCGGCGCGCATCGAGGCCGCCGTGGCGACCGACCCGGACCTGCGCCGTGCTGCGCTCGAACTGTCCGAGGTCTTGGGCCAACCCCTGCCGATCGCACCGGCGCGCCTGGAAGTGCGCGCCAAGGCGCTGGTCGGCTTCGAGGTCGAGCGGCGGCCGCCGGCTCTCCCCGGCCTGTTCGACTGGCTGTTCGCCAGCGACCGGCGTTTTGCTTTTCAGCGCGCTGCGGCAATGAGCGCCGCCGTGGTCATCGCCATCTCCGGCTTCATGTTGGGTGGTGGCCTGGGTGAATCGATGGCGCAGGAGCGCCATACCTACACCACGCAGCAACACGACACGTCCAACGACCTGTCCGAATTCCTGGTCTCGGACGGCATCTGACATGCCACGCCTGCTTTTTCAGGTGGGACTGGCCCTGTCGCTCCTGCTGAACGCGTTCTTCGTGGCGGGCTTCGTCTTCCGCAACTGGATCGCGCCGTTGCCCTTCGAGCATCGCGGGCCGCCGCCACCGCCGCCACCGGGAGCGCGCCCCAGCTTCCTCGACATGGTGGCAAGTGACGTCAGCCTCGACGGCCCGCAGCGCGAGGCGCTGCGCGGCGTCTTCGAACAGCACGCCCAGGGCCGCCGCGATCGCTTCCGCGAGATCCAGAAGACGCGCGAGCAGATCATCAACGAATACCGGCGCTCGCCCATTGATCCCGACAAGCTCATGCCGCTGATCGAGAAGCTGACCGATCTGCGCGCCGAGCAGCAGAAGGATACGGTGCGTGCTCTCGCCCAGCTCGAGGAGCGGTTGACGCCCGATCAACGTCAGCGACTTCATCAGGTGCTGGTCGATCGGCTATCCGGCCCGCCGCCGATGCAGCGCCCGGGGCAGCCGGGCGCGCCGCCACCGCCACCGCCGCGTCCTCCCTCGCAATAGGAGAAAGCCATGGTCGCACCGCTCGGTCGGCGTGGGTTCGTGGTTGGCGCAGGATCGCTGTCGGCCGGCCTGTGGCCGCTGCGGCCGGCGCGGTCCGCCTCGGCGATGGGCTTCGACGAGGCGCGGCACCTCCTGTCGCGCACCACCTTCGGCGCAACGCCCGCCGAGATCCATGCGCTGGAAGGCCAGGACTATGCCTCCGCCGTCGATCGCCTGCTGGCGACTGTGCGGCGCGAGGCGGTGACGCCGCCGCCGGGCTGGCTGCATGAAGGTCCGGCCGAGCTGCAGCGCCAGGTCCAGGCAGCACGCGCCGAGGCCGCCGAGAAGAAGGTCGGCGTCGACGGCAAGAAGCTGCAGCCCGAGCGGCCATTGCAGGAGCAGGGCCGCGAGCTGCGCAACTGGTGGGTCGAGGAGATGCTGGCGACCGACCAGCCGCTCACCGAGCGCATGGTGCTGTTCTGGCACAATCACTTCACCTCCTCGCTGATGAAGGTGCGTTTTCCGCCGGCGCTGTTCCGCCAGAACGCCCTGTTCCGCCGCGAGGCGTTGGGAAATTTCGGCACGCTTTTGAAGGAGGTGGCGCGCGATCCCGCCATGCTGATCTATCTCGACGGTATGCGCAGCGTGGCGCGCCAGCCCAACGAGAATTTCGCCCGCGAGCTGCTCGAGCTCTTCACCCTGGGCGAGGGCCATTACAGCGAGGCCGACATCAAGGCCGCGGCCCGCGCCTTCACTGGCTGGACGGTCGATCGCCAGACCGGCGCGTTCAAGACCCGCGAGGGCGAGCACGACGGCGGCGACAAGACCTTCCTCGGCCAGACCGGCCGCTTCGACGGCGATCACATCGTCGCCATCCTGCTCAGGCAGGCGCGCACCGCCGAGACCATCGTCGAGAAGCTGTGGCGCGAGTTCGTCTCACTGAAGCCGGATCCCGCCGAGATCAAGCGGCTGGCGGCGCAGTTCCGCACCAACTACGAGCTGAAGCCGCTGATGCGCTCGCTGCTGCTATCGGCCGAGTTCCGCGACCCCAACAACCGCGGCGGTTTGATCAAGTCGCCGGTCGAGCTGATCGTGGGCACGGTGCATGTGCTCGGCTTGCCGGTGCCGGAGAAGACCCAGCTGGTGCGCATGATGATCGGGCTCGGCCAGATGCCGTTCGATCCGCCCAACGTGAAGGGCTGGGCGGGCGGCGAGAGCTGGATCACGACCTACACCCTGCTGCTGCGCCAACAGTTCATGCGCCGCATCGTCGAGGCGACCAGCGTGGCGCCGATGGACGGCGCCCTGATGTCGAGCCCCGGCAACCGACGTCTCGAGCGGCGCGAGCAGCTGCCGCAGAAGACGGACGACAGCACCATGCAGATGCAGATGGCGGAGCAACGGCCGGTCGAGGGCCGCAGCCTGCGCTATGCTGGCAATGAGGCGCGGCTCGGGCCCACGCTCGCTGGGCTCGATCAATCGACGCTTCTGCGCACTCTCCTGCCGCGCGCACCGATCGATACGGTCGACGCCTCGGGACCGCCGGGCGCCGTCGTGGCGGCGGCGATGCTCGACACTGCCTACCAGTTGAAGTGAGGGCGCCATGGGCCGGGTCCTCCTGCTGGTCGAGCTGAAGGGCGGCAATGACGGGCTGAACACCGTCATTCCCTACGCCGACGCCAAGTACCATGAGCTGCGCCCCGGCATCGCGGTGGCGCGCGATCACACGATCCATCTCGACGAGAAGGTCGGGCTGCACAACAAGCTCGAGCCCTTGATGGAGGCGTGGAAGGCGGGCGATCTCGCGATCGTGCAGGGCGTGGGCTACCCCTATCCCAACCGCTCGCACTTCCGTTCGATCGAGATCTGGGACACCGCCTCGGCCTCCAACCAGACGCTGAGCGAGGGCTGGATCGCGCAGTGCTTTCGCGACGCCAAGCTGCCCAAGGGTGTGGGCGTCGACAGCATCGTGATCGACACCAATGCGCTGCCCAGCACCGGACCGGAGCTTCGAACCATCGTCATGCAGGATGCCGAGAACTTCCTGCGCCAGGCGCAGGCGATGAAGGATTCCGGCGGCATGAAGGACGGCGGCAATCCCGCGCTCCGCCATCTGCTGGCGGTGCGCCAGGAGATCAACGCCGCGGCCAAGGGGCTCAGCGACAAGTTGAAGGAGGCGGCGGCGCCCAAGGAGGCCTTTCCGCAGGAGGGCCTGCTCGGCCGCGAGCTCGAGCTGGCGACGCGCGTGCTCTCGGCGAAGGTGCCGGTGGTGGCGATCAAGGTGGCGCTGGGTGGCTTCGACACCCACGCCAACCAGGTCCAGCCGCACGAGCGGCTGCTGTCGCTCCTCGCGTCCAACCTCGCGGTCCTGCGGCGCAACCTGATCGCCGCCGAACTGTGGAAGGACGTCGTGGTGATGACCTACTCCGAGTTCGGCCGCCGCGTGCGCCAGAACGCCAGCGGCGGCACCGATCACGGCACGGCGGCGCCTCTGTTCGTGATGGGCGGCGGCGTGAAGGGCGGCCTGCACGGTGCCTATCCTTCGTTGCACGACCTGCAGGACGGCGACCTCAAGCACACCGTCGACTTCCGCAGCGTCTTCGCGACGGTGGCGCAGGGCTGCTGGGGCCAGAGCCGCGACTTCGGCCTGAAACAACCGCAGAAGCTCGGGTTTTTGTCTTAAGGGAACGTCTTACTGGACCGCGGGCCTCCAGGCCCGCTCCCTTAGGCCCGACCCAGCAGCTCGTCCTTCACCGAGCCGCGTTCGGCTTCGATGCGGATGAACCATATCAGCAGAGCGGCGATGAGCTTGATGATCACCGGCACCGCTATGTAGACGATGACCAGTGCGGTGCCGCTGTACTGCCCGCGGCTGGGATTGAAGCCCAGCAGGGCCGCCACCGGCAGCGAGCCCGCCGCGCCGACCGCGGTCGCGAGCTTGGTCGCGAGCGCCCACAGGCCGAAATAGGCGCCGGTGTCGCCGCGCGTGTCCTTGCCTTCCTCGGAGTTGATGATGTCGGCCAGCACCGAGGGCGGCAGGCCGTAGTCGGCGCCGATGCCCATGCCGGTGATGACGGCGATGGGCACGAACCAGGCGAAGTCGCCGGCGCCGAGGAAGACCGCCAGCGACATGGCCGCCGCCGTTATCACCATGGCGATGAACCAGGCCGCGGTCTTGCTGAAGCGCTTGGAGAGCATCAACCACATCGGCACGCTGAGCGCCGCCGCGCCGAAATAGACCAGCAGGATGATGCCGGCCTCGAGCTTCTTTCCCTTCAGCACGTGCTCGACATAGAACAGCATGACCGAGACGGCGACGCCCAGCGCCGAGCCGTTGATGACGAAGACCAGCAGCAGGCGGCGAAACAGCCGGTTCTTCATCGGGGCGAAGAACGGGACCAGGGCGCAGAGCGTGCTGCTCTCTTCCATCTTGCGCGTCGGCCGCGCCAACGCGGGGAAGAGCCCGACCAGCCAGTCGCGAAAGTAGCGGACATGGATCTCGGGATTCTCGCGCACCACCGGCGGATGCACCGAGGGCGGCGACCAGATCAGTGTCGGCAGGGCGAAGGCGAGCGCGATCGGGATGAAGATCAGGCCCATGTAGACGTAGCCCTGGCGATCGCCGAACATCGCCGGCGCCGTCAGGATCGTCGGCAGCACGACGGCAATCGTCATGCCCAGGAGGCCGAACACCTCGCGGCCGACGGTGACGCGCGTGCGCTCGTTGTAGTCGTCGGTCAGCTCCGCGCCGTGGGCATGATAGCTGATCGACACGCCAGCATAGCCGAGATGGACCACGAACAGCGCCACGAACAGCCAGCTCGCCAGCAACCCGGGCTGCACGAAGAACGGCTCGGGCGGATGGAACAGCATATAGAAGCCGCCGATCATCAGCGGCAGCATCAGCGCCACGAAGGTGAGCCGGCCGCGCGGGCCGCGATGGGTGAACTTGTCGCTGATCAGGCCGATGATCGGGTCCTGCACCGCGTCGATGACGCGCGCAGCGATGAAGATCAGGCCCATGATGCCGAGCGGCACCTTCAGCACCTCGCCGTAGAAGTGGCTGACGTTCAGCACCACCGGCAGGGCCGCCATGTTGAGCGGCAGCTGGTTGGTCGAGTAGGCGATCAGCCGGCCGAATCCCAGCCGAACAGATGTCGTCGCCAATCCAGCCTTGGTCAGTGGCGCATGCACGCGAGTTTGGCCTTCCTGTTCGCGCCGTTTTCAGCGCCCTTTACTTGAGCCCAACTTATATATGCCGGAAGTGTGCCTGCAATACGTCCGTGCGCCCGGTCGAGAAGCCGGCGGCGCAATAGGCCAGATAATAGCGCCACATGCGACGGAATCGCTCGTCGAACCCCATCCGCGCAACCTGGTCGGTGACCCGGTCGAAGCGGCCGAGCCAGGTCTCCAGGGTCCGGGCATAATCCCGCCCGAAACTGTACAGTTCGGCCACTTTCAGGCCGGCCAATCGGCACTGTTCGCGCAAGGTCGCCGGGGACAGCAGCATGCCGCCGGGAAAGACATAGGTCTGGATGAAATCCGGATGCCGGCGGTAGCCCTCGAAGAACTCGTCGGCGATCACGATCGCCTGCACCAGGATCGACCCGCCCGGGACGACGTGGCGCTTGAGCGCGGCAAAGTAATCCGGCCAGTAACGCTCGCCCACCGCCTCGACCATCTCGATCGATACGATGTGGTCGTAGCGACCTTCCATGTCGCGATAGTCGCGGAACTGCAGGTCGACGCGGTCGGCGAGGCCCGCGCCCTCGAGCCGCGCGCGCGCATAATCGAGCTGTTGCCGGGAGATCGTCACGCCGGTGACGCGCATGCCGCGCTTCGCGGCGGTCTCGGCGAAGCCGCCCCAGCCGCAGCCGATCTCGAGGATGCTGTCGCCCTGCTTGGCGCCGATCTGCTCGAGGATGCGCTCGTACTTGGCGGTCTGCGCCGCTTCGAGCGGCTTGCCCGTCGTGCCCTCGTAGAGCGCGGCGGAGTAGGTCATCGAGGGATCGAGCCACAGCCGGTAGAAGTCGTTGCCGAGATCGTAGTGGGCGTGGATGTTCCTGCGCGAGCCGCGCCGTGAGTTGCGCCGTCGCCAATGCATGACCCGCAGCATCAGGTCGTGGAACAGGTTGGCGTGGGCCATGCGGCCCAGCGCCTTCTCGTTTGCGGCCAGCAGCGCGATCAGGCGGGGGAGGTCGGGCGAATCGCAGAAGCCCTCCATATAGGCCTCGGCAAATCCGATATCGCCGTCGGCCAGCACGCGACGAAAGAACTGGGGGTCCCTGACGTGGAGGGTGGCTTCGGGCGTGGCGCCTTCACGCCCGAAGCGGCGTTCGCTGCCGTCCGGCAGCCGTACCGTCAGGCGCCCCTCCGAGAGGCGTTCCAGAGCTTTCAGGACAAAGCGGGCAGCGATCGTCATCCGGGCCGTCAGCGGGTTACGAGCTCCGCTGGCGGAGCCGGTTTGCGGTGAAATCTCGCCCGCTTGCACAAGAGATGCAAGGCTTGCCAATGGATGCGCAGGATGACGCCCAGCGTCATGGTCGGGTTGCCGAGGAACCGGCTGAGCACGCCGGCATCGGTCAGCGCTTCGCGCGGGCCGCCGACCGAGGTGGCGAGCATCAGCCCCTCGGCATCGTGGTAGTTCACATCGACATGGGCGCGCATCAAGTCGAGGCGGAAGCGGAACCGATAGCTGCCGTCGACCGGCAGGAAGGGCGAGACGTGGAACACCTTGCGGCCCTCGAACCAGGCATCCGGCTCGATCGGCCGGTGATCGTCGTGGTGAACCAGGTAGCAGTGGGTCTCGCCGAAGGTGTTGTTGACCTCGCACAGCACGGCCCGCAGCGCGCCCTCGCGGTCACGGCAGAACCAGAAGCTCACCGGGTTGAAGACGTAGCCCATCATCCGCGGCAGGGTCATCAAAGCGACGTCGCCGTCGCAGGCCTGGCCAAGGCCGTGATCGTCAAGGATACCGCGCAGCCAGCGCTCGAGGTCCGAACCGTCGCGCGCGCCATGGTCGGCGCGGCGGAACGACACCAGGCCGCGCCGATCGAGCTTGAGCCAGCGCCCGGCCGCGCTCTCGAGCTGGGTCAGCCCGAGGCAGAGATAGGCGACGCGGTAGCGGAAGGCGTTGGCGCGGGGCCGGAGCCGCCGATGCACGACGGTGGCGTCGACGATCGTGTGGACGGCGCTCATGGCGCGTCCAGGGCGACCCGAGCCGTGGCCGGCAACGGCAGCGGATCGATCCCAGGCGCCGCTACGACGCGCGGCGGGTCGCCGATGCGGCGATGCTCCTCGGGCTTGCGCCACGGCCGGCGCACGCCCAGCTGCTCGGCGACGTCGAGGCCCGCCGACAGCGCATCCTCATGGAAACCGTAGCCGCAGTAGCTGCCGCAGAAGAAGGTGTCGCGCACGCCCTGGATGCTGTGCAGGTTGCGCTGGGCGCGGATGGCGGCGGCGTCGTACATCGGATGCTCGAAGCTGAAGCGCTGCAGCGCCGAGTGGGGCGCGCGCGCGGGATTGACAGACACGAACAACGGCGTGGCGTCCCCGAGGTTCTGCAGGCGGTTCATCCAATAGGTCACGCTGACCGGGCCGTCGCGATGGCCCGAGTCGGCGACATAGTTCCAGCTCGACCATACCGCACGCCGCCGCGGCATCAACGAGGCATCGGCGTGTAGCCAGACCTCGTTGGTCGAGTAGGCGAAGCGGCCGAGCAGGTCGCGCTCGCGGGCGTCGGCATCGGTGAGCAGGGTGAGCGCCTGGTCGGCATGGCAGGCGAGGATCAGCTTGTCGAAGCGGTCCCAGTGGCCGGCCGCGTCGCGCACCTCGACGCCGCGCGCGACGCGACGCACGGCGCTGGCCGGCGTGGCGAGCCGTGCCGACTGGCGCAGCGGCATGGCGATGCGCTCGACATAGGAGCGGCTGCCGCCGCTCACCGTGCGCCAGCGCAGCTGCGGGCCGACCGTCAGCAGTCCGTGATTGTTGAAGAAGCGCACGAAGGTCTGGGCCGGATAGTCGAGCATGCGGCCAAGCGGCGTCGACCAGATGCAGGCCGCCATCGGCACCAGGTAGCGGTCGCGGAACGCCGCGCCGAGCCGCGCTCTCTCGATGAAGTCGCCGATCGTGACGTCGAGGTCCTCGCATTGGGCGAGCAGGCGCGGCGCCAGGCGATTGAAGCGCAGGATGTCGTGGGTCATGCGCAGGAAGGAGGGCCGCACCATGTTGCGGCGCTGCGCCAGGAAGCCGGAGAAGGAGCTGCCGTACTCGAAGCGCCCCTGGTCGAGGCTGACGGCGAAGGACATGTCCGACGCCTCGGTCGGCACGCCGAGATGGTCGAACAGGGCGACCAGGTTGGGGTAGTTGCGTTCGTTGAACACGATGAAGCCGACATCGACCGGCTGGCTGTCGCCTGCCGAGGGGGCATCCACCGTGCAGGCATGGCCGCCGAACCGCCCTTCACGCTCGTAGATCACCACCTCGTGACCGCGGCTCAGCAGCCATGCGGCCCCGAGCCCGGCCACGCCCGCCCCGATGACGGCAATCCTCATCTAAACGCCCCCGCTGCAATATCCTTCGCCGAGATACGACGGCGGAGAGTCGTTGGATGACCGGCGCGCGCCGCTCATCCGTTCGTGATCGATCCCTCAGGCGACGCGCTTCAGCCCGCGGAATGCCTGCAGGGCGCGGTCGCGCGCCGCGCCGTGATCGACGATGCGCTCCGGATAGAGGTCGGGCGAAAGTTTCCGCGCGGCGGTCCACGGCTTGTGGATGGTCTCGGCCGGCAGGCCCGAGAGTTCGGGCACCCAGCGCCGCACATACTCGCCGGCGGGATCGAACTTCTCGCCCTGCAGCACCGGATTGAAGATGCGAAAGTAGGGCTGGGCGTCGGCGCCGCTGCCCGCGACCCATTGCCAGCCGGCGGCGTTGTTCGCAGGATCGGCGTCGACCAGCGTGTCCCAGAACCAGCGCTCGCCGACCCGCCAGTCGACCATGAGGTCCTTGGCCAGGAACGACGCCACGATCATGCGAACGCGATTGTGCATCCAGCCGGTGGTCCAGAGCTGGCGCATGCCGGCATCGACGATGGGATAGCCGGTGCGGCCGCGCCGCCAGGCTTCGATGCCGTCGCCGTCCTCGGACCATGGGAAGGCGTCGAACTCGGGCCGGAAATTGCGCTGCGCCAGGTCGCCGAAATGGAACGGCAGGCTGTACGCGAACTCCCGCCAGCCGAGTTCGGCCAGGAACTTCTCGGTCGCCGCCGAATGGCCGCGCATGGCGGCCGCCCGCCAGATCTGGCGCGGCGAGATCTCGCCGAAGGCGAGATGCGGCGAGAGCCGCGAGGTGCCGTCGAGCGCCGGCTGGTCGCGCGCCTCGCGATAGTGCGCCATCGCTTCGTCGAGAAAGGCCGTCAGCCGCGCGATCGCGCTGGCTTCACCGGGCGCCCAGCTGGCGGCGAGGCCACCCGCCCAGTCCGGCGCGGTAGGAAGCAGCCGCCAGCTCGCCAGTCGATCGCTTGCGGGCCAGTCGTCCGGCGCGGGCAGGTGCCGTGGGGCGGGGAGCGGCTGGTCGGGTGAGGGCAGGCTGCGGCAAGCGCGCCAGAAGGCGGTGAAGACCTTGAAGGGCTCGCCGGCCAGAGTGCGCACCTCCCACGGCTCGAACAGGAGGTTGGCTTTCAGGCTTTCGGCGGCAACGCCGCGCGCCACCAGCGCCTGCTTCAGGCGGGCGTCGCGCTCGCGCGATCCCTGGTCATAGACGCGGTTCCAGTAGACCGCGTCGGCCCCGCATTCCGCCGCCAGCTCGGTGATGACCCGCTCGGCCGGCCCGCGGCGCAGGATCAGGCGGGAGCCCAGCGCCGGCAGGCAGGCACCGAGCGACTGAAGGCTGTGGTGCAACCACCAGCGTGAGGCGGCGCCCGGTGGCCGAACCCCGTCGGTGTCCTCGTCCAGCACGTAGACCGGCACCACGGGTCGCCCCGAGCCCAAGGCGCTCATCAGCGCGGGATTATCGGCCAGGCGAAGGTCGTTGCGGAACCAGATGATCGAACACGGCACGTCCGACATACGCAGGACCGCCGGCAATGGATGTTCAGGACTTCGGGCAGACCGGGGCCGGCCGCATCTCGAGCGCCAGCAGGTCGGCGGTCACGGTCACCAGGCCGGTGTCGATGGTGAGCCGGTCGAGCACGCCGTTGTCGAACACCAGGGCGGCCACCGTGAACAGGGGCCGCGTGTCCTGCTGGCGGCCGCGCGTGAAGGTCATGTAAACCGGCCACGACTTGCCGCCGGGGACAGTAAATGAGGTGTCGGCCGGCAGGGGCGGCCGCACCTGCTCGCGATCCTGTTCGGTGACGTCGATCAGGAAGGCATCGCCCAGCACTTCGGCATCGAACATCAGCGCCGGGAAGGTCGCCGCCCTGGCCCTCAGGCGCTCGACCAGGTGGTCGATTGCGGCGACCGGCATCAGGGTGGGCGGCGGCAGGGCGAAGAGGTTGGGCGGGGCGCCCGGCTGGACGATCTCGGCGCGCAGCTCGCCGGCGTGTCGCTGCACGCGGCCCTTGAACTCGCGCTCGCTGCCGTTCTGGCTCTGCACCGTGCTGAACCGGAACGCATTGCCGCTCTTGGGCTCCTCGGCGTCGAGCTTCGAGGCCAAAGTCATCTTCCAGGACGAGGTGAGGGCGATTTCTGTCCTGATGTCGCGCTTGAGGTGCCAGCCGCTGCAATCGAGCGAGAGGTCGTTCATTGCCGTGCCGATGCGCGGCGCGCCGGCGGCCGCTCCCAGCCGCAACGCGTACTCGGCGCGGTGCGGCTGCGTCTGCGCGGCGGCGATGCCAGGGATGGTGCCAGCTGCGAACACGGCGCCTGCAAGAACGAGACAAACGAAACGGTGCATCACTCCACCTTGCTAATTGGCCGCCATCGGGTCAATCGTTCGCGCCATGAGCTTGCGCGACATCGTGGCGGTATTCGGGTGATGCTGCCCTTCGGATTCGAATGTGCGGGGGAGATGCTGCAAGCACTGCCAGCAGGGGCCTTGCACTGGCCGGCGCGGCGCCTGCTGGCGGTGGCCGACCTGCATCTGGAGAAGGGCTCGTCCTACGCGGTCAACGCCCACAAGCTGCTGCCGCGCCACGACACGCGCCAGACGCTGGCGTTGCTGACGGCGCTGATCGACGTGCTGGAGCCGCAGACGGTGGTGTGCCTGGGCGATTCCTTCCATGACCGGACGGCGAGCGAGCGCCTGCCCGAGCTCGAGCGGCGCACCATCGAGAAGCTGACCCGGCGCGCCCGCTTCGTGTGGATCGCGGGGAACCACGATCCCGGGCCGCCGCCGGCGGGCTGGGGCGAGGTCGCCGAGGAGATCGCGGACGGCCCGCTGGTCTTCCGCCACGAAGCGCGCTTCGGCCCTGTGGATGGCGAGGTTTCGGGCCACTTCCATCCGGTGGCGGCGCTCTCGGTGCGCGGCCGCGGCATCCGGCGCCGCTGTTTCCTGACCGACGGGCGGCGCCTCATCCTGCCGGCCTTCGGCACCTATGCCGGCGGGTTGAATGCGCTCGACCCTGCCATCGCGCAGCTCTTCCCCGACGACTACGACGCGCTGCTGGTCGGCCGCGACGCTGTGCGCCGGCTGTCCTGGCGGCAGCTCCGGCCCGATGCGGTGCTGTGGTCGGAGGACGGCTGGTGGCGCAGGCGCATGGACTAATCTCGCCGGACCGCGGGCCTCCAGGCCCGCTCATACTCTTGCGGACCGCCGGCATCTTGCCGGCCGATGCTCATGATGCCGGCTGGAAACCGGCGGTCCGGAAGACGAAGACCATGAGCGGGCCTGGAGGCCCGCGGTCCGGCAAGACGACTAGGTCGGCACCGCCTCGACCGGGTGATCCTGCACCAGCTTGTGTCCGGAGAAGCTGCGGGTGTGCGGTGGCGGCAGGTTGCCGTCGGCGAATTGCCGCTTCAGCTCTTCCTTGCGGGCCTTGAGGCGTTCGCCCAGCGCCTCGAGGTCCATGCCTGCTTCTCGCGCCTGCGCGAACACGCCCTCGCCGCGCTTCTCCTCCTCCTTGACGTGATGCTTGATCATCTCGGAGAGAACGCTGACCTTGGCGTCGTAGAATTCGGCGTCGGGCGCGCTGTCGAGGAGCTCGGCGATCAACACCTTGGCGCCGTCATGCTCGACATAGGATTCCTCGAGAATCCCCTCTTTGTCCTCGATCTCGGCCTTGCAGGACGGATAGAAGATCTCCTCCTCGATCATGGTGTGAATGACCAATTCCGTACAGATCTGCTGGACCAGGGCGCGCTTGCGGTCCTCGCCGCGCGCCTTCTCGAACTTCTCGAACAGGTCTTCGACCTTGCGGTGGTCTTCTTTCAAGAGCGCGACGGCGTCTTGCTTGGCGGCGGGCATGGATGGCTCCTCGAGTTGGCGGTGAAGTCGCTGCGATAAACGCGGGTTATCAGAAGGGGTTGCAGCGGGGCGGGAACGATCCACTCAAGCTCGCGTTGCCCGGTTGCAACCCGGAGGTTTTTCCATGAATGCCATCATCTATCTCGTCGGCCTGGTCGTCGTCGTGATGTTCATCCTGTCCCTCGTCGGCATCCGCTGAGGGAGACAAACATGGCCGTCGTCACCGCCACTTCTCCCGACACCACAACCATCGTCGCGACCGACCTTCCCGGCGGACGCTATGTCGAATGGGGGCCGATCATCCTCGGTACCCTGGCTGCGCTCGCCATGCTGGTCGTGCTGATGGCGTTCGGCAGCGCCCTTGGCCTCTCGGTCGTCTCGCCGCAGCCTTACGCCGGCATCTCGGCCAGGGGCGCGGCCGTGCTGGCCGGCCTGTACATCGCCCTGGTCCATGTCGCTGCGTTCGCCACCGGCGGTTATCTCGCCGGCCGTCTGCGCTCGCCGTGGACGACCGACACGCTGGTCGAGCGCCACTTCCGCGACGGCGCCCATGGGTTTGCGGTCTGGTCGCTGGGCGTGGTGCTGGGCGCCATCCTCGCGCTGTCGGGCGCCGCTGGCCTGCTGAAGGCCGGCACGGCAATCGCCGCTGCAGGAACCGCCGGCGCCAGCTCCAATCCGGCGATCGCGCAAGTCTCGATGCAGCCGACCGACTATGCGGTCGATCGCCTGCTGGCGCCGGCGCCAGGCGGCGGCGGTGGCGCCACCCCGGCCGGAGACGGTGCGGCAAACGCCTCGCGGGCCGATCTCGCCGCGCCGATCACCCGGGCGTTCACGGCCAACCTGCACAACCCGCAGCTCGACGCCAACGACCGGACGATGCTCGCGAGCCTGGTCAGCCAGCGCACGGGCCTCTCGCAGGCCGATGCCGAGAAGCGTGTCGATCAGGCCTTCGCCGAGCTCAAGACCGCCGAGCAGAAAGCACGGGATGCCGCCGACAAGGCGCGCAAGACCACGCTGATCGCAGCGTTCCTGGCGGCGGCGGCGATGGCGATCGGTGCGGCGGCGGCTTGTGCCGGGGCCACCCTGGGCGCGCGCCATCGCGACGAGCGGACCTCGGTGGCGCTGTGGGGCTCGCCACGGTTCTGGTGAATGCGCGTCGGCGACGCGTCATGATCATGTCCCTCTCCCCCGTTAGAGCCCGATAGGGGCAGAGGCAAGTCTAGGAGAAGGGCTTCGAAGGTTGTCTGTAACCCCCCTTTGAGCAACCGGAGACATGGTTGACACTCCGAAAGGTCGGCCAACTATTGAGCCGGCCCTGTCCTTCGTTTCGACCATCACAAATGGCGCAACGGCGTGGGATGTCACGCAGTTGCCGACGCCCGCCAGCGACCGACGCTGCCATTTGCAGAAAAAAACGAGCGCGGTCGTAACCCACATCGACGGCGCGGTGTTTCTGTAACGCCAGCTTTTCTCCTCGTTTTCGCTGGCGGGTCCGACTCCACGTCACGTCGATTCCCCCGGTGTGACTATTGGAGTCGGGCCATCTTCGCAGGACCGCCATGACCGACACTGTTCGAACTCAGCCATCGACGCCGACAAACGGCTTCAACGTCGGCACGCCGGATGATGTCGAGGAGGAAATATCCAACACCGTTGCCGCTCAGCTCGGTGTTCCTCGGGCCACGATCACGCCCGCGGCCAGCTTCGAGGACGTGGGCGCAGACATCTGCGATCTGGCCGAGGTCGTCCTGCTGGTGGAGGAAGCGTTCGACGTCGAAATTTCCGCCGACGAAGTCGACCGGCTTGTCACCGTCGGCGATCTGATCGCCGCCGTGAGGGATCGTGCGATGCAGCCGCCGGGCGCCAGGAGCACGCGGCCGGATTGACCACACGTGGCCGTAACTCCGGCGCGCCATCACGGTCTCGTTCAGCGCGGCAGCTCGTACTTCAGCGTCACCTCGCCCAGGCCCTCGATCTTGCCGACGGCGGTGCTGCCGGGCGGCACGAACTGGCAGGCGACCATGCTGCCGGTCGAGACGATCATGCCCTTCTTCAGCGTCTTGCCGTGCTCGCCAAGCTTGTTGGCGAGCCAGGCCAGCGCATTGTAGCAATGGCCCAGCACGTCGCCCGAATTGCCGGTGCGCACCACCTTGCCGTCGAAGGCGATCGAGCCGTCGAGATTGCCGATGTCGAGGCTCCGCCAGTTCTTGTTCGGCTTGGCGAGCAGCGAGCCGCCGTTCCAGCCGACATCCATCACCAGCCAGGTCAGGCTGAGACGGCTGTAGTCGGCGCCGCGATCCTCGATCAGCTCGAAACCGGCACGCGCCTCGCCGATGTAGGGCTCGATCGATTCCTTGTCGTACGGCTTGTCCCTGGGCCGCGGCACGTCGGCGTTAACGGTGAGGATGACCTCGAGCTCGACGCCGAGGCGCGCCCACTGGTCGGCGCGCACCGAGGCCTTGTGCTCGAACACGCGCTTCTTGCGGATCGGCCCGTAGGCTGGGCCGCGGATGCCGGTCTGTTCCCAGATCTGCGGCGACGTGAGGGCGATCTTGTAGCCGACCAGCGGGCCCTGCTTGGGCACCAGCTTCTTCAGCAGCGCATCCTGCACCTTGTAGGCGGTGCGCTCATCTTCGATCGCGAACTGCTCGGGCCACCAGCCGACGACGGCGCGCGCGCGATGCACCTGGTGCAGCCAGTTGGCTGTCTTGGTGATGCTGAAGGCCATGCATTTCCTCCTGAGTCTCTGCCCTTGCGTGTCTCTCGGCCGGCCGCATAGTGCCATCATGGCAATGAAAGCGGTGCAACAATTCGGACCGGTGCGCGCGGCCGCCCTGGTCGGTGTCGTGCTGGCCGGCGGCGAGGGCCGGCGCATGGGGCCGGGCGTGCTGAAGCCGCTGCGCACGCTCGGCGGCCGGCCGATGGTGGCCCACGTCGTCGAACGGCTGCGGCCGCAGGTCATGGATCTGGTCGTCGTTGCCAACGATCCGTTGCCTGGCGTGCGCGCGCTCAAGGTACCGGTGATCCCCGATCCGCCGGATATCCGGCGCGCCGCGGCGCGCGAGGGCCGGCGGCTGGGACCGCTCGCCGGCATCCTCGCCGGCATGGAATGGGCGCGGAAGCACCATCCGCATGCCGGATGGATCCTTACGGCCCCGACCGACGTGCCGTTCCTGCCGCTCGACCTCACGGTGCGGCTGTGTGGCCTGATGCACGTACCGGAGCCCGACGTCCTGATGGTGCGGCATGGGCGCCGCCGCGAGAACACGCTCGCGGTCTGGTCGGTGAAGCTCGCCGACGACTTGCGGCGCGCGATCCTGGAGGAGGGGATGCGCCGCGTCGAGGCGTTCGCCGAGCGTCACCGGCTGGCCGAGCTTGCCTGGCCGGGCGGCGGCGCGCCGTTCATGAACGTCAACACGCCGGCCGAGCTCAGCGCGGCATCGGATCGCTTGGGGAAGAGGGGACTCTCTCCAGCTCGATCACATTCCCGTCGATGACGACTTTGCCGGCGTTCTCGAAGTTCACGGTGATGCGATGGCCGATCATCGACTGCACCTGGCCCTGGCCCCAGTCGGGCTTGCCGGGGTGGCGCACGAAGTCGCCGGGTGAAAGCAGGGCGTTGCCGGGCTTGTCGAACAAGCTTTAGTGACTCCCAAGTGATGTATAAGACGATCATATCATCCCCGAGGAGGATACCGATGACCACCACCCGCATCGCCATCGCATCGGCCCTCGCGGCCGCGCTCGTGCTGCCGGCTGCCGCGCAGGCGCAGGGCAACATGGAAAAATGCTACGGCGTCGCCAAGGCCGGCAAGAACGATTGCCAGACCGCGCATTCCTCCTGCGCCGGCACCTCGAAGAAGGACCAGCAGGCCGATGCCTGGATCTCGGTTCCCAAGGGCGTCTGCGAGAAGCTGGTCGGCGGCAAGCTGAGCACCGGCTGACCATGATCTCGGCCGCCGGCATCGGATTGCGCTCGCCGCATCTTGCGGAGATCGAGATCGACCGGCCGGCCGCCGGGTTCCTGGAGATCCATGCCGAGAACTATCTGGCGAGTTCGCCGGCTCTCGCGGCCGTCGAGCGGCTGCGCGCCGACTACGCCTTCTCGGTGCACGCGGTTGGCCTGTCGCTGGGCTCGTGCGACGGCCTCGACGAGGAGCATCTGGCGCGGGTCGCCGCGTTGGTGAAGCGGCTCGAGCCGGCGCTGGTCTCCGATCATCTCTCGTGGAGCACCTTCGGCGGACGTTACTTCAACGATCTGCTGCCGCTGCCCTACAGCGAAGAGGCGTTGGCCGTCGTGGTCGACAACGTGCAGCGCCTGCAGGATGCGCTCGGGCGCCGGGTCGCGGTCGAAAACCCGTCCTGCTATCTCGGCTTTGCGCAGTCGACCTTGAGCGAGCCGGCGTTCCTGTCCGAGCTGGCGCGGCGCAGCGGCTGTGCGCTGCTGCTCGACGTCAACAACATCGCCGTGACGGCGCACAATCTCCGATTGGAGGCGCGTGACTGGCTTAGCCTGCCGGGCGAGGCGATCGTGCAGTATCACCTCGCCGGCCACGCGGTGAACGATGCCGATGGTGAGCCGATCCTGATCGACGACCACGGCAGCCGGGTGAAGGACGGCGTCTGGGCGCTCTTCGGCGACGTCGTGCGCCGCTTCGGTCCGCGGCCGACCCTGATCGAATGGGACACCGACCTGCCCGCACTCGACGTGCTGCTCGACGAGGCGGCGCGCGCCGATCGGATCACCTCTACTGCAGGCGGGCTGCATGCCGCTCGCGCTGCCTGACCTGCAGGCGGCCTTCGCCGCCCATCTCGCCGGCGCCGACCGCCCCGATCTGGCGGCCGGGGTTTTGGGCGACGCCATCCCCTCCGCCGCGCGGCTGCGCGTCTATCGCCACCACGTCCAGGAGAGCCTGGCCTCGGCTCTGGCGGCCACCTTTCCCACCGTGCAGGCGGTGGTCGGCAGCGATTTCTTCCGCGCTCTCGCCCGCGCCTTCGTCGCTGAGAACCTGCCGCGGCAGCCGGTTCTCGCCGAGTACGGCGAGGACTTTCCCGCCTTCGTCGCAGGCTATGAGCCCGCCCGCGGCCTGCCTTACCTGGCCGACGTTGCCCGTTTGGACTGGGCCCTGAACGCGGCTTTCCATGCCTCGACTGACGAACGGCTGGCGGCCGCCGATCTGGCGGCTCTCCCCGCCGACCGCTTGCTTTCGCTGCGTCTGGTCCTGGCGTCTGGGACCGCCCTGGTGAGCTCCGCCCATCCTCTCGACCGCATATGGGCGGCCTCCCAGCCCGGCGCGCCAGAGGGAACCGTCGACCTCGACGCCGCTGGTGCGCACCTGCTCGTGCTGCGTCGGCCCGACGATGCGGCCTTCGTCGTCCTGTCGCCGCCAGAAGCCCGGTTCGTGGACGGCATTGCCCTCGGAAAGACACTGGAAGAGGCGGCGGCATGGGTCGATGGGGAGTTCGACCTGACGGCGGGGTTCGCGCGGCTGCTCAACCTGGGGGCGTTTGCGGCACTGCAATAGGACTGCCATCTTGGCACCATAATTGCGCGTGGTTTGTGAGGATTTCAGGTTCCGGACTTTGCTGCACTGCACGACAAGTAGCGGCTAGCAACAGTGAACCATGTTGCGGAGTCATCGGCCGTCCCTATACTCCGCGCGCCTCAAGAACCGCCTTGCCCTCGAGGCGGTCAGTTAAGTCGCTGCGAGTGGAGTTGCCGACGATGTCGATCACGTTGCCGCAGAATTACCGGCCGACTGAACGCGAAGCCTTCATGAACCCGATGCAGCAGGAATACTTCCGCCAGAAGCTGCTGAAGTGGAAGAACGAGCTGATCGAGGAATCCAACCAGACACTGCAGAACATGCAGGAGGAGAGCCTGGCGCAGCCCGATCTGGCCGATCGCGCCACCGCCGAGACCGACCGCTCGCTGGAGCTGCGCACCCGCGACCGCTTCCGCAAGCTGATCTCCAAGATCGACAGCGCGATGAAGTCGATCGACGAAGGCACCTACGGGTACTGCGAGGAGACCGGTGAGCCGATCTCGTTGAAGCGTCTCGAAGCCCGCCCGATCGCCACGCTCTCGGTCGAGGCGCAGGAGCGCCACGAGCGTCTCGAGCGCACCCGCCGCGACGAAGGCGCCGACTGACGGCGTAGCCGTCATCCCGAGCGCAGCGAGGGATCTGTTGCAGGCCCTTCGCTTCGCTCAGGGCTTCGGCTTCGCCTCAGCCTGCAGGTCCTGACGCCGGAGCGCGCGGCCTGCGCGGCCGCCGCCGGGCTTACCGTCGCGCCACACGACCGCGCCGTTGCACAGCACGACGTCGATGCCCTTGGCCGGTGAGATCGGCTTCTCGAAGGTCGCGGTGTCGATCACCGTCGCCGGATCGAAGATGCAGATGTCGGCATAGAAGCCGGGCTTCACCTCGCCGCGCTTGGTGAGGCCGAAGCGCTGCGCCGAATACGAGGTCATGCGCCGCACCGCGTCTTCCAGCGGGAATAGCTTCAGCTCGCGCGAGTAATGCCCCAGGACGCGCGGAAACGTGCCCCACAGGCGGGGATGGGGATGGGCGTCGAAAGGAATGCCGTCCGAGCCGATCATGGCGCCGGGATGGGCCATCGCGCTCTGCACGTCCTTCTCGTCCATCATGAAGTAGATGGCGCCGGCCGGCTGGATGCGATCGGCGGCCTCGCGCATGGAGCAGCCCATCTCCTGGGCGATCTCCTTGAGGTCGCGGCCGGCGAGGCCAGCCACCTTGTCCGACCAGGTGATCAGCACCTTGTCCGAGCGATCCAGCATGTCGCTGCGCAGGATCGTCGAGCCCGCGACGTAGGGATAGACGTCGAAGGCGATCTGCTGCTGCTTCATCGCCTCGCTGAACTTGGGCAGCGTCTCCTTCATGCGGCCGAAGTTGGCGCGCCCCGAGCACTTGTGATGCGAGACGATGATCGAGGCGCTGGCGCGCCGGCCGATCTCGAAGGTCTCGTCCATCGCCGGCAGGATGTTCTCGCCCTCGTCGCGCATGTGGGCGGTGTAGACGCCACCCCATTTGCCTAGGGGCTTGGCGACCTCCGCCACCTCGTCAGTCGAGGCGGCGTTGGCGACGGCATAGAAGAGCCCGCTCGACATGCCGATGGCGCCCTGTTCCAGGCTCTGGTCCAGGAGGTCGCGCATGCCGCCGATCTCGCCGGCCGTCGCGGTACGGGCGAGATCGTCGCCCATGAAATTCATGCGCAACGTCGAATGGCCGATCAGGAAGGTGCCGTTGATGGCGGGCTTCGCAGCATCGACCTTGGCGGCGAACTCGCCGAAGGTCTTCGAGATGTTGGCCTTATTGCGCACGATCAGCGACAGGAAGTGCCCGACGTCGGGACGAATATAGGGCGCGGCCGAGGCACCGCAGTTGCCGCAGACCACGGTGGTCACGCCCTGGCTCGCTTTCATCGCCATGGTCGGGTTATCGATCAGGGCGGTGTCGTCGTGGGTGTGCACGTCGATGAAGCCCGGCGCTACCACCTTGCCCTTGGCGTCGATCTCGTTGTCGCCCTTCAGCGAGCCCGGCGTCTCGACCGCGGCGATGCGGTCGCCCTTCAGCGCCACGTCGGCGGCGAACAGCTTCTTGCCGGTGCCGTCGGCAACCTGGCCGTTGCGGATGACGATGTCGTAGGCAGCCATAATCGTTACGCTCCGGCTTCGTTGCGGCCGAGCCGCATGTCCATATCGAACGGATAAAGCGGCCGCTTGACGCGGGTGTACTTGAAGAGCTTGAGGTCGGAGGCCGTGCAGCCGTCGCCGTCGCACATGACGATGTGCTTGGCGATCGGCTCGAAGCCTGCGCGGAAATGCTGACGCGACTTGATCAGCACGTACTTCTTGCGCCGCGGATCGATGCCGCAATGGGTGAAGACGCCGAGATCGAACGGCTCGGCGCGCTTCTCCGACACCACGATCTGCATCTTGCCGGTATCGAGCACGGCTGTGCGGCCCATGCGCACCGTGGTACCGGTCGCCATCGGGCCGGTGACGACGAACTGGCCGTCCGTGATCGCCTTGACCTTGCCGCTGACCTTCAGCGGCTTGCCCTTGAGGCCCATGGCCGGCATGTCGATCTTGCCGCCGAGCTCGAGCGTGACCTCCGCGCCGACGCCGGCCTTGATCATCTGCTCGACGCAGGCCGGATCGCAGATCGGCCCGGCGCAGGCATCCTCGAGGCCCTGCTTCATCGCCTCCTCGATCACGCTCATGACGTCCTGCGTGCCGCCCGAGGCGGTGTTGTCGCCGTGATCGGCCATCACCACCGGGCCGCCCTCGAGCGACTTGGCGCGCGCCACCTGGACCGACAAGGGCTCGGCATGGAACAGGAAGCCTTCGCGCTTCTCCCACGCCGTATCGAGGATCTTGTTCAACAGGATCTCGCCCTCGGCCGTGCGCTTGTCGCAGACGATCACCGAGGAGAGGGCGAGATGAGGGATGTCGGCCTGCGGGAAGCCGCCGAACACCGAGGCGTTCAGCACCTGGCCGGTATCCTCGGCCTGGTTGGCCATGCCCATCAGCGTCTTCATCGGCTCACGCGACGGCGTATGGACCAGCGAGCTGCTCATGATCGGGCGATTGCCCCACACCATCTTGGGCTCGACCTCGCCCGCCAGCATGCGCATCAGCGTGCGGCCGGCGCGGCGCGCGGTGTCGGCCATGTCGATATGGGGATAGGTGCGATAGCCGGTGATGATGCTGGCGCCCTTGATCATGGCGTCGGTCATCTGGGTGTGGAAATCGAGCGCGACGGCGATCGGCACATCGGGGGCGATCTTGCGGATCCGGTTCAGCAGCTCCCCTTCGCCGTCGTCGTAGTGCTCGGCGACCATGGCGCCATGCAGGGCGAGCAGCACGGCATCGCAGCCCTTCTTGACCTCGTCGACGATCGCCGTGGTCATCTGCTCGTAGGCGGCCTTGGTCACCAGTCCTGACGGGTGCGCCGACGCCGCCATCGGCACGCTGAACTCCGCGCCGGCCTTGCGGGCCACTTCTATAAAGCCGCCGAGCGAGGTGTTGGTACCTTCCGTCTCCTTGATGGCGGCCGGTCCGCTCAGGGCGCCGGCTCGGGCGAAGGACTCGATGGGGGTAGGGAGCGGCGAGAACGTATTGGTCTCATGCATCATCATCGCCACAACGAACTTGTTCGCCACCTTCACCCTCCACGTAACTGTTCACGCAACTGCCAAGTCCTTGAGCAATCTACCGAATTGCCCGAAAAGGCGGCTGCCAAAGCTTTGCGCAATCTGCAGACCTGCCTCGCGTGATTCTTGTGCGTTGCAAAAAGGCAACACAAGAATCGGAACACGAAATTGGCTAAATCTGTGAAATTAAGAGATTTTTTCCCCCTTGCATTTCCTTCGCAGGTGCACCATTCTTGGGATGCAGCAAACGTCGCGTCAGCGACCTCTGTGTTTGCTGTATGCCCGTCTTGGGCGTTTCCTCCCTAAACTCGGGCCGTGCTTGTCACGGCCCCTTTTTTTGGCTGCCCCTCTTGAGCTGGTCGGTAGAAGCTATTCCGCCGCCAGCGGCCGCGGCGCCAGAATGGTGGCCGCCTGGCCCGCGATTTCCTCGAGGAAGCCCGCCATCAAGCGTTCGATCGCACCGGCTGTCACCAGCTTCTCGTGGCGCGCCTCGTTCATGTAGAGAGAGCGATTGATTTCGATCTGCAGTGCGTGGCGATTGAGGCCGGGTCGGCCATAGCGCTGGGTCGTGAAACCGCCGGCATAGGGCTGGTTGCGCTGCACCTTGAGGCCATTGCTGGTGAACCAGCGCTCGGCGCTGTCGACCAGATCCGGTGCGCAGGACTCGCCGTGATTGTCGCCCAGCACGATGTCGACGCGCTGGTCGCGCTCGCGGGGCCCCACGCCCGAGGCCGAGGACGGCATGGAATGGGCGTCGATCAGGAGCGCGCTGCCGAACTGGCGATGGGTCTCCTCGACAAGCGCCGAGAGGGCGCTGTGATAGGGCCGCCAGCAGCTCGCCAGCCGCTGCTCGATCTCATCCGACGGCATGCGGCCGCGATAGATCGCCTCGCCGCTGGCGGCGACGCGCGGGATCATGCCAAGGCCCGCGGCAACGCGCGTGGTGCGATGATTCAACGACCGCGGCAGGGGGCCTTCGAACATGCCGGGATCGAGCTCGTAAGGCTCGCGGTTGGCATCGACGAACGACCGCGGAAAGCGCGCCGCCAGGAAGGGAATGCCGAGGGCAGGGGCCGCCGAGAACAGCTCGTCGACGAAGGCATCCTCGGCGCGGCGCAATGCCGCCAGTGGCACGGCGGTCTGGGCCAGGAAGCTTGCCGGGTAGACCGATCCGCTGTGCGGCGAGGCGACGACGACCGGTGCGGTCTGGCGCCGCGGCGTACGGCAATCCAACGCTTCGTGAGCGGACGCGGTCGAAAACTCCATGGATGGGTCATAGCGCGCCGCCGGAGGCGCGTCATGCGCAGACTTGCCAACCCAGGGTCCGCGATGTAGACGACCGCTCTTTCCGGCGATGCCCTGGGAACTCGGGGGCGCGTAGCTCAGCGGTAGAGCACTGTCTTGACATGGCAGGGGTCACAGGTTCAATCCCTGTCGCGCCCACCATCGCCCCACCACAATCCCTTGTCTGAATTCTTCTCCCTCTATTCACACGAGTTCGTGCGAATTGCCTGCTGCGTGCCCCGTACGCGGGTTGCCGACGCCACCTACAACCTCACCGAGACGCTGCGGCTGGCGGCCGAGGGCGACAAGGCCCGCACGGCCATCATGGTCTTTCCCGAGCTCGGGCTCTCGTCATACGCCATCGAGGACCTGCTGCTGCAGGACGCGCTGCTCGATGAGATCGAGGCGTCGATCGCCAAGGTGGTGGCGGCCTCCAACAAGCTCTTTCCCGTCCTGATCGTCGGCGCGCCGCTCCGGCTCGCCGGCCGCCTGTACAACACCGCGATCGTGATCCATCGCGGCGTCATCCTGGGCGTGGTTCCCAAGACCTATCTGCCCAACTACCGCGAGTTCTACGAGAAGCGCCACTTCGTGTCGGGCGCGAACATCGTCGAGAATCGCATCAAGCTCGCGGGCCAGCAGGTGCCGTTCGGCACCGACATGCTGTTCCGCTCGACCGGCAGCGTGCCCGTCACGTTCCATGTCGAGATCTGCGAGGACATCTGGGTGCCGGTGCCGCCCTCGGCTCATGCGGCGCTCGCCGGCGCCGAGGTGCTGGTGAACCTGTCGGCCAGCAACATCACCATCGGCAAGGCCGAGGCCCGTCGGCTTCTGTGCGGCAGCCAGTCGATGCGGGGCATCGCGGCCTACGCCTACTCGGCTTCCGGGCCGGGCGAATCGACGACCGATCTCGCCTGGGACGGTCACGCGGCGATCTACGAATGCGGCGACCAGCTCGCCGAGACCACGCGCTTCGAGAAGGATTCGACCATCGTCAGCGCCGACGTCGATCTCGGCCGCATCCGCCAGGAGCGCCTGCGCAACAACGGCTTCGCCGATTGCGCCCTGATCGAGGGCGACAAGGTCAAGCGCTTCCACAAGGTCGACTTCGCGCTCGAGGCGCCCAAGGGCAAGGTGGCGCTGGAGCGCGCCATCGAGCGCTTCCCCTACGTGCCGTCCGATCCGGCCAAGCTGCGCGACAATTGCTACGAGGCCTACAACATCCAGATCCAGGGGCTGGCGCAGCGCCTGCACGCGAGTCGCGCGCAGCGTGCCATCATCGGCGTCTCGGGTGGCCTCGATTCGACGCAGGCGTTGATCGTCACCTGCCGGGCGATGGATCAGCTCGGCCTGCCGCGCAAGAACGTGCTGGCCTACACGCTGCCGGGCTTCGGCACCTCGGACAAGACGCACAAGAATGCCTGGCGGCTGATGGAGGCGCTGGGCGTCACCGCAGCCGAGATCGACATCAAGCCGGCCGCCCGGCAGATGCTGGCCGACATCGGCCACCCCTTCGCTGAGGGCAAGAAGGTCTACGACGTCACCTTCGAGAACGTGCAGGCGGGCTTGCGCACCGACTATCTCTTCCGCCTGGCCAACCAGCATGGCGGCATGGTGGTGGGAACCGGCGATCTCTCGGAGCTGGGCCTGGGCTGGTGCACCTACGGCGTCGGCGATCACATGTCGCACTACAATCCCAACGGCTCGGTCTCCAAGACGCTGATCCAGCACCTCATCCGTTTCGTCGCCGCCTCGGGCGATGTCGGCAAGGAGACGGCCGCGATCCTGCACGACATCCTCGACACCGAAATCTCGCCCGAGCTGATCCCCGCCGATGCCGGCGGCGCCATCCAGTCGACCGAGCAGACGGTCGGGCCCTACGCCCTGCAGGACTTCAATCTCTATTATCTGACGCGGCTGGGATTCCGGCCGTCCAAGATCGCCTTCCTGGCATGGAACGCCTGGCACGACATCGACAAGGGCGCCTGGCCCGCCAATCTGCCGGCCGGCACGCGGCGCGCCTATGAGCTCGCCGACATCCGGCACTGGCTGAAACTGTTCCTGCGGCGTTTTTTCACCAACCAGTTCAAGCGCTCGGCCCTGCCCAACGGGCCCAAGATCTCGTCCGGCGGCTCCTTGTCGCCGCGCGGCGACTGGCGCGCCCCGTCGGACGGCAGCCCGGATGTCTGGCTGGCCGAGCTCGAGACCGTGCCCGAGAAGGCCAAGTAGCAGCGCATGTCGAGGACCTGACGCGCACGGAGCTCGTGGCCTTCATCGCCGCGTTGAGCGATGAGGAGCGAGGCCCACCAGCAGCACAACCGCCGCACTGCCGGCTATCTTCCGGGCGAGCTGCTGCTCCCCGGTTATCTCGAGGAAGGTTTGTCGCAGTAGGGCTTTACGTGCGCGGAATTCGAATCGAGCGTTTGTGAGCCTCTTTCGCCTGCTGCGGTCTAAAAGTACAAATAGGCATCGGAGGGACGTTCGATGCCGCTCAAGATCAAGAAGACCGTGAAGCAGATGGTGGAGGAGGCCGACAGCCAGATCGAGACGATGCCGCTCGCCGAGGTCATGAAGCTGCACGGGAAGCCCGGTGTCACCTTCATCGACATCCGCGATCCGCGCGAGCTGTGGCGCGACGGCACCATTCCCGGCGCCATCAACGTGACGCGCGGCATGCTGGAGATGTGGATCGATCCCGAGAGCCCTTACGCCAAGGACTACTTCCAGACCGGCAACAAGTTCATCTTCTTCTGCGCCGGCGCCTGGCGCTCGGCGCTGGCCACCAAGACCGCGCAGGACATGGGCCTGACGCCGGTCGCCCATATCGAAGGAGGGTTCGGCGCCTGGAAGAAGGCCGGCGGTCCGGTCGAGAAGGTCGAGCCGAAGAAGTAGACCGGCGATGAGCCCTGATATGGCGCCCGATAATAGCGCATTGGTGCCGCAGCCGACGCTGATCGACTTTCCCGAGTTCGTGTCGATCCCGATCCGTATCGCCCGCAACGCGGCGGCGTGGCCGGACAGAGTCGCGGTGAAACGCGAGGGCAATGTCCGCAGCTGGCGCGACTTCGACAGGCGCATCAACAAGGTCGCCCGCACGCTCGCCGGCATGGGGATCGGCAAGGGCGACAAGATCGCCATCCTGGCGGCGAACTCCATCGAATATCTCGAGACCTTCATGGGCGCGCTGCGCGCCGGTGCCTGCGTCGTGCCGCTCTCGACCATGGCCGCGGCCGATGCGCTCGAGAAGATGCTCGACGATTGCGATGCCAAGATGCTGTTCGTGTCGGACCAGTATCGCGCCCTGGTCGAACCGTATGAGGCACGGCTCGGCAAGCTGATCGAGGGCGGCCGCATCGCCTACGATTTCAAGCGCGCCGGCTGGCGTGACTTCGAGGCCTGGCTCGCGCCCGCGAGCGATGCGCCGTTCGAGGTGCCGATCGACCAGCTCGACGACTTCAACATCATCTACAGCTCGGGCACGACCGGCCTGCCCAAGGGCATCCTGCACAGCCACATCATGCGCGACATGACGGCGGTGCGGTTCGCGGCATTCGAGTACGGGCCCGACGCGATTTCCCTCGTCTCGACGCCGCTCTATTCCAACACCACGTTGGTCGCCGTGCTGGCCACGATCGGGCTGGGCGGTACGACGATCCTGATGCCGCGCTCGGATGTCGTGAAGTTCCTGGAGATCTGCCAGCGCGAACGCGTCACCCATGCCATGCTGGTGCCGGTCCAGTACCAGCGCATCCTGGCGCATCCCGACTTCGACAAATACGACCTCGGCGCCTTCAAGGCGAAGCTCTCGACCAGCGCGCCGCTGCGCGCCCAGATCAAGGCCGATTGCCTGAAGCGCTGGCCGGGGCACCTGGTCGAGATCTACGGGCTGACCGAGGGCGGCGCCGCTTGCACCCTGGTCGCCGACCTCAATCCCGACAAGCTCCATACGGTGGGCCAGCCGGGCCTCGGCAGCGAGATCGTCGTCCTCGACGAGCAGGGCAAGGTCCTGCCGCGCGGCGAGGTCGGCGAGCTCGCGGGCCGCGCCCAGCTTATGATGAAGGGCTACTACAAGCAGCCCGACAAGACGCGCGATCTCTTCTGGTACGACGACAAGGGCCAGCTGTTCTTCAAGTCGGGCGACATGGGCCGCATCGACGAGGACGGCTTCGTCGTCCTGCTCGATCGCAAGAAGGACATGATCATCTCCGGCGGCTTCAACGTCTATGCCGCCGACATCGAGGTCCTGCTGCTGAAGCACCCCGACGTCGTCGACGTTGCGGTGATCGGCATCCCGAGCGAGCAGTGGGGCGAATCGCCGATGGCGCTCTGCGTGCGCCGCGCCGGCGCGACCGCGAGCCAAGACGAGATCCGCGACTGGGCCAATGACCAGCTCAGCAAGACCCAGCGCCTGGTCGCGGTCGAGTTCCGGGACGGGCTGCCGCGCAGCACCATCGGCAAGATCATGAAACGCGAGCTGCGCGAGACCTATTGGGCCGGCCGCTCGGCAAGGATTTGAGGCGACCATGAGCGAACCCGAGCTGCGTTCTTCCCACCTGTTCACCTTGAGCCTGACGGTCGACCCGAACATGACCGACGTCGGCGAGACGCCCTATGGCCGGCGGCGCATCGCCACCGTGACTGGCGGCACCTTCGAGGGCGAGGAACTGCGCGGCACCGTGCTGCCGTCGCCGGCCGGCGACTGGCTGCTGCTGCGGCGCGACGGCATCCTGCAGCTCGACGTGCGGCTCACGCTCAAGACCGACGACGGCCACCTGATCTACATGAGCTATCGCGGCATGCGCCACGGCCCGGCCTGGGTGATCGAGCAGCTCAACAAGGGCGAGAAGGTCGATCCCGCCCAGTACTACTTCCGCTCGACGCCGTGGTTCGAGACCGCGTCGGAGAAATATCGGTTCCTCAATCGCATCGTCTGTGTCGCCACCGGCCGGCGCGATCCGACGGGTCCGGTCTACGAGGTTTTCCACATTCTCTGATCTTGCCGGACCGCGGGCCTCCAGGCCCGCTCATGTTCTTCCGGACCGCGCGCGTCTCGCGCGCTCATGAGCGGGCCTGGAGGCCCGCGGTCCGGCAAGAGATCAAAACGCGGACACCAAGACGACAACGCCCGCAACAAGGAACACGGCGAAGAAAACCCAGGTCGGCGACAGCGGATCGATGGTGGCATCGTTCGGATTGCCGGCGGCGAAGCGCCGGCCGGCTGGCCAGTCCGGCTTCTGATCGTAACCCAGCGTGCCGTATGGCGTGAGCCGTCCGTCGCCTCGAACGCCACCACCGGGAAGTATCGCCGCGAGACGACGTGGTGGCCCGTGCGCAGATATTTCTCGTGGAAGGTTCGCTTCCAGCCGATGAGGGCGCCCTCGGCGTGCCGCCCGATCAGCGGCAGCTTGACCGCGCACCAGAGCGCATGGCCGCTCAGCAGCGTCACGGCGGCGCCGATGACCAGAAGGGCCGCCGTCGTCATCGCCTGGACTAGAAGATCTGCGCCAGCACGGGCAGGATGTATTCGCGGAACTTCGCCGGATGCTCGCTCATCGGGAAGTGGCCGACATGGTTCATGATCGTAACCTGCGCTCCGGGGATCTGCGCGGCGGTGCGCAGCGTGTCCTCGGCGGTGCACGAGAAGTCGTACTCGCCGGTCAGCAGATAGAGCGGGCAGGCCTTGGTGTCGATGGTCTTCACTTTCTCGCGCAGATCGCCGTCGACGCGATAGAAGTAGAGGTCGCCTTTGAACACGCCCGGGCCGCCCTGCATGTACATCCACAGCGTCTCGTGGCGGCTCGCCGGCGGACCCTGCGGTGCGATCAGCCCGGAGACCAGCGCGGCGCAGACCTCGCCGCCATGGACGTCGGGCCGGTGCAGCCAGGCGGTGTCGTACCACGGCTGCTGGAAATCGGCGGCCTCGAGGGCGATCAGGGCGCGGAACTCGGCGGCATGCGCGATCGCGAGATTGAGCACGATGCGCCCGCCGATCGAGCAGCCCATGACGACGGGCCGATCGAGTTCCAGCGCGCGGCAGAAGGCGCGGATGGCGGCGGTGTAGGACGCCGTCGTCAGGCGATACTCGGTCTTCTCCCAGCCATCGGGCGGCGTCGATTTGCCGTGCCAGGGCATGTCGAAGGCGAGCACGCGAAAGCGCGACGTGACCTCGGGATCGGCCATCAGATGGCGGTACTGCCGGCCGTCGGCGCCGGCGGTATGCAGGCAGACCAGAGGGATTCCGCCGCCGTCCTCGGGCCCCGCCTCCTCGAAATAGATACGGTGGTCGACACCATCGATCTTGAGCCGCACGTAGCGGCCGATCATGGGATCGAGAACCGGCGCCATGCTCAGTTTTCCCGGCGGGGCAGGGCCAGCAGATCCTTGAAGAACTGCAGGCTCTGCAACAGTGGCCGGAAGTCACCCTCCATCGAGGCGACGCCGCGCTTGGTGAGCGCGAACAGGTCGTGCCAGCCCGGCGCCGGGATCGGCTGCCAATGCTGCGTCCAGGCCTCGTCGGTGCCGCGCACGGTGAAGGCCGAGGAGCGCATCAGCCGCGCGCCGCGCTCGAAGGCGGCGAGTGCGCCGTTCTCGAGGCCGAGAAAGAACGGCTGGTCGCCGATATCGACACGGCAGTCGACCGTCACCCAGCGGCCGCGGCGCCGCAGGTCGGCATCGGCATCGAGCAGGTCGGGCAGTCGTGCGAAGCGATCGGCAGGGCTCATTCCTGCAAAATGTACTCGATCGTCGATCCGTCGGAAGCCTTGAATGTCGTCTTGACCCAGCGGCCGCGGTCGTCGAACCACTGGTCCGTGGTGACGTCGCCGGCATAGCGATAGTGGTTGGCATCGATCCAGCCGCTGGCCGTCTTCACCCTCTCGCGCCCGAGCAGTGTGACCTGAACGTTTGCCTGTCGGCCGTTCTGGGTATTGAGCAGGCTTTTCTGGCTGATCTGGCGGACGTTCCAGTGCGACGTCGGCAGCAGGCTGGCCGGCATGATCTCACGCCCCGAATTGTGTTGGACCTCGATGCCGTCGGCGGTGCGCTGGGCGCGAACGACATACCGGGTGCCGTTGTCGTCGGTCTGGGTCGCGATCGACTGGAAGGCATCGCCGCTCCAGACCTCGTGGGCGCGATGGCGGTAACGATAGGCGGTGAAGCCCAGCATCTTCACCAGGAAGTCGACCGACGCGGAGACCGTCAGCTCTCGACCGTTGTGCTGGAAGGCGAGGTTATGGCGACCGATCAGCTCGCCGTTGCGGTAGACGGCGAACGACTGGTTCGGCCCGTAAGGCAGGTCCTGTGCGCGGCATACCGTAACGGGCCCGACCGCGACCAGGATAAGCGCGGCGAAGAGACGGTGCATCGAAATCCCCCTGTCGATCATACGATGGAGGGGGCTGTTGGATCACCTGCAATTCATCAAGGGAGCGTGAGCCTACACAACCCGTTCCGCGCGCAATTTCTTGATGGCGGCGGGGTCGTAGCCCAGCTCCTGCAGGATCTGGTCGGTATGCTCGCCCAGCCTGGGCGCGCGGCGGCGGATGGTGAGCGGCGTGCGCGAGAGCTTCACCGGCTCCTGCAGCACGGGCGCGGGCTTGGTCATGCCGGGATAGTCCATGTGGTGGAAGAATCCCGCCTCTTTCACGTGCGGATCTTCGAGCGCCTGCTGCGGCGCATAGACCGCGCCGGCCGGAATGCGGTTGGCCTCGAGTTCTTCCAGCGCCTGCTTGACCGTCCTGGCGTCGCACCACTTCTGCATGATGGCCGACAGCGCCTCGCCATTGTCGCCGCGCGCCAGGTCGTCCTTGAAGCGCGGGTCCTTGGCGAGACGTTCGTCACCCATCAGCTTGCACCAGCGCACGAACAACGGCTGGCCGATGGTCATGGCGTAGATCCAGCCGTCCTTGCACTTGAAGGTATCGGAGGGGCCGGCGGTGAAGCCTCGGTTGAGCGTGGCCATGCGGTTGAGATCGAGCAGCGCCTGCTCGATGAGATGGCCATTGGTGATGTTGATGGCCGTGCGCAAGAGCGCCGTCTCGACCTTCTGGCCCTTGCCGCTCCTGGCGCGATCCATCAGTGCGGCCAGCACGCCCACCGTGCTGAGCAGCGCCGAGCTGAAATCGACGAACGGCGCGTTCATGCGTGTCGGCACCTTGCCGTCGCCCGAGAGATACATGGCGCCCGACATCGCCTGGCCGATCGTGTCGAAGCCGACCCGGGTGGCGTAGGGGCCCTCGGAGCCGAAGGTCGAATTGGTGGCGAGAATGATGCGCGGGTTGATGGCCGAGATGGTCTCGTAGTCGATGCCCATGCGCTTGAGGTCTTCGTAGGGCAGGTTGGCGATCACCACGTCGGACACCGCCACAAGCTTCTTTACGATCTCCTGGCCGGCCGGCTTCATGGGATTGAGCGTGAGGCCGAGCTTGTTGCGGCCCATCTGGAGGAACATCGCGCCTTCGCCGCCCTCGGCCACCGGCGTCACCCAGCGATCCTCGCTGCCCTCCAGCTTCTCGATGCGGATCACCTCGGCGCCGAGGTCACCCAGCATGGTGCCGCAGAACGGGCCCGCGATGTAGCGGCCGAAATCGAGAACGCGTATCCCTTCCAGAACTCCCGCCATGGAACGCCTCAGGCAGCCTTTGCCGCTGCGCGCTGCTTGGCGGCCCTGAGCGTGCCGCCACGCATCAGATGGCCGGGCAGGGGACGGCCGACGACCTCCTCGGCGAGTCTCGCGACCTCGATCAGGCGGTCGATGTCGAGCCCGGTCTCGACGCCCATTTCCTCGCACATGAACGCGAAATCCTCGGTGCAGATGTTTCCGGCCGCGCCATCGGTCGCGGCGAACGGGCACCCGCCGAGGCCCGCGATCGAGGCATCGAACTTGGTGACTCCCAGCCGCAGGCCGGCATAGGCGGCAGCCTGTCCGGTGCCGCGCGTGTCGTGGAGGTGAAGCGCGATCTCGAGCTCCGGCCACTTGTTGCGGATCGCGCCGACCAGGCGCTCGACCGAGCGCGGTGTCGCCCAGCCCATGGCGTCGGTGAGCTTGATGCCCTTGAGCTTGAAACCGGCGAGCTCGGCCTCGTCGAGCGCCAGCTGCACGCGCTGCAGGATCAGCTCGGTCGAAAGCTCGCCCTCGTAGTTGCAGCCGAAGGCGCCCAGGATGATGCCCCATTCGACCGGCATGCCGCGGTCCTTGAAGGTCTTGAGCGACATGCGCTGCTCGACCATGGCATCAGCCACCGACTTGCCGATGTTCTTGCGCGAGAAGGTATCGGAGGCGGTGACGCGTACGCCGCCATCGACATGCAGCGGCCCGCGCAGCGCTCGCTCGAGACCCTGCTGGTTCAGCCACAGCGCGCTGTACTCGATGCCCGGCTTCTGGTGAATGGCCGATGCGACTTCCTCGGCGTCGCCCATGGTCGGCACGCGCTTCGGATTGACGTAGGAAACGCAGTTGATGTGCCTGAGGCCGGTGTCCGCCAGCGCCTCGATGAGGCGAACCTTGTCGGCCACCGGGATGATCTGCTTCTCCGACTGGAAGCCCTCGCGAGGGCCTTCCTCGGCGATCAGCACGCGCTTGGGCAGGTCGGACATGAGACGGCTCCCTTGGGCTTCGGCCCTCCGATCAGCGTATCACCAGATGCCGTTGATGATGTAGATGTTCATGCCGAGGCCGACCTTGAACACGACGGTGCAGAGGATCGTCAGCACGACCATGTTGCCGATCACCTCGGTCAGCTTGAACTCCTCACCGCCCAGCGAGGCGATCAGGACCAGCGCCACCAGGGACGGCAGCAAGCCGGCGCGCTCGAACAGGAAGGCGAACAGCAGGATGCCGACCGTCACCATGGTGATGGGCTTCCACTTGGGCGCCTCGACCGGATCGTCCGCCTCCGCGCCCGGCCTTCCGAACAGCGAGATCAGGACCAGCATGATGACGACGTCGAGGACCAGGATCACCGAGATCATGAAGGGGACCGACATCGTCTTGAAGGTGGTCTGGCTGCCCGCTCCCAGCAGGTTCGCGGCGATGAAGTTCGCGCCCCATGGGATCAGCGAGAAGACGAAGACCGCGACGGATAGGGCGGCCACCGGGATCCAGTACCGCTCCTTCTCGCGCTTGTCGGCCGTGCGGAACAAGGTCGCGAGCGTGACGACGCTGCCCAGGCTCAACAGGATGAAGGCCAGCATGTGGGGTACGTAGCCCGGACCCATGCGCACCGGCGTGCCGATGGCAAGCTTCTGGCCGAAGTACAGCGCCGCCATTCCGAAGGCGATGAACATCAGCCCGGACAACAGGTCCTTGCTCAGGAATCGAATCAACGACGCCTCCCAGCGATTACTCTCTTCACGAAACGGTTGTTGGGCCCAAACCCCAGGCCGACACAAGCGGTAAATAACCACAATTTCGCGCCACTGCCCAAGCGCCAATTCAGATGCGAGACGGCCGTGCCAACGTCAAGGCAGGAACCGCAGCGCCCGCGTACAAAGGTCAACTACAAAGGTCGACATTGCATGCCGGTTTAGGGGCGAGCAAACTCCGGCAAAAGTGAATGGCCGTTCAGGGGCTTCAGGTGGCGCGACGAGGGGCGGAATACATCGGCACGATGGAGGTGCAGGAGAAGCACCGTTTCGACGAGCGGTCGCTCGAACGGTTCATGGCCGCGCGTGTCGCCGGATTCGCGGCCCCCGTGACGGCCGAGCAATTCAAGGGCGGCCAGTCCAACCCGACCTACCGGCTTACCGATGGGGCGGGGCGGCGCTACGTCCTGCGGCGCAAGCCGCCGGGCAAGCTCTTGCCGTCGGCCCATGCCGTCGACCGCGAGTTCCGCGTGATCTCCGCCCTCAACAAGACCGACGTTCCCACGCCAAAGGCCTTTGCGCTCAGCGAGGACGACAGCGTGGTCGGCACGCCCTTCTACATCATGGAGTACTGCGACGGCCGCGTGCTGTGGGATCCGCTCCTGCCCGAGGTGCCCAAGGAAGGGCGACTCGCCATCTACCGCGCCAAGTTCGAGACGCTTGCCCGCCTGCATGCCGTGGACTACGTCGCCCTCGGCCTCGCCGACTTCGGCCGGCCAGGCAGCTACGTGGCGCGGCAGATCTCGCGCTGGGGCAAGCAGTACAAGGCGTCGGAAACCGAGAAGATCGAGTCGATGGACCGGCTGCTCGATTGGCTGCCGGCGCATCTGCCGGCCAACGACGAGACCGTGCTGGTGCACGGCGACTATCGGCTGGACAACATGATCTTCGACGCCGTAGAGCCGCGCGTGCTGGGCATCATCGACTGGGAGATCTCCACGCTCGGAGATCCGCTCGCCGAGCTCTCCTACCTGTGCATGTTGTGGCGCACGCCCAAGGACTGGGGCGGTCTCCACGGCCATGATCTCGCGGCCCTCGCCCTGCCGACGGAACAGGAAATGGTCGCCCACTACTGCGAGCTGTCGAAACGCGCGCTGCCCGATCCGGCGCTCTGGGAATTCTATATGGCCTACAATCTCTTCCGCGTGTCGTGCATCCGCCAGGGCGTCTATGCCCGCGCGCTCGACGGCACGGCGTCCAACGTCCGCGCCGCCGAATCCGGCAAGCTGGTGCGGCCCGCGGCCGACCTCGCCTGGCAGATCGTCGACGGCATGGCGGGAGGCGCGCGATGAGCAAGCAGCGCAAGCCGGTACGCCTGGCGGCGGTTCCGGTCGCGCCCGAGCGCGATCCGCGCCCGCCGGTCGAGGCGATCCGCGCGGCGGCCTTCGCGCAGTTCGCCGAGCGCGGCTATCCCGTGGTCACGGTGCGCGACATCATGAAGGCCTGCGGCCTGACGCAGGGCGCGCTCTACAATCACTTCAAGTCCAAGGACGAGCTGCTGCACGACATCATCGCCTCGACCCAGGGCGAGCTCGAGCGCGTGTGCCAGCAGGCCGTCGCCGGTGCGGGCGACGATCCGCGCGCCAAGCTGGCGGCTTTCGTGCGCGTCTATGTCATGCGCCATTGCCGGCTGCGCGTCGAAGCGCTGGTCGCCAACCGCGAGATCAGCTGGCTGGGGGCGGAGCGCGTCGCCGACATCCGCCGCAGCCGCCGCGCCATCCGCGACATCCTGGTGACCATTCTCACCCAGGGCGTCGAGCGCGGCGTGTTCGATCCGCCGCAGGTCGACGGCCGGCGCGACCTCAAGGCCATCGCCATGGCGCTGCTCGACCAGTGCACTCACGTCTCGATGTGGTACGGTCCGGGCGGCGAGCTCGGCGAGGAGCAGATGGCGAAGCTCTATGCCGACATGGCCCTGCGTGCGGTAGGTGCCAAGCCTCAGTGATTGACGCGACGAGGGCAAACATGTCGGCACGCTTGAGTGCGCTTCTTGTCGTCTCTGTTCTCGTCGGCGGCTGCACGCCTGACGCGGTTGCCGATCCACCGCCCACGGCGCGCGCCTCGCAGCAGGTGGCGATGTTGCCGGACGGTGGCGTGCCGGCCGACCGCTGGCGGGCGGTGCTGATCGCCGGCGACAACAGCAGCCCGGCCTTCGACAACGGCGTAGCGGCCATGCGCAACAAGCTCGTGCAACACGGCGTGCGCGACATCAGGGTGCTGACCTCCGATCCCCGCGCCAATCCCTCCATCCCGGTGGCGACGGCGGCCAATGTCTCGAGCGCGCTACGCACGCCGGGCGGCGAGGCCTGCCTCGCCTTCATCACCAGCCACGGCGACGAGACCGGCTTCGTGCTGAAGCAGGCGAACGGAACGGTCGGGCCGGGCACGCTCGACAGCGCCCTCGATGCGGGCTGCGGCGCGCGCCCGACCGTGGTCGTGGTCTCGGCCTGCCACAGCGGCGTCTTTCTCGGCTCGGGCATGCGCCAGGCCAATCGCATCGTCCTGACCGCGGCGGCGGCCGACCGGGTGAGCTTCGGCTGCGGCACCGGCGATCAGTACACCTATTTCGACCAATGCCTGCTGCAGCAGTTCGACCGCGCCGCCACCTGGTCGGAGCTCGCAGGGGCGACCAAGTCCTGCGTCGCCAACCTCGAGCGCGACATGGGCATCCGCCGCCCGTCCCTGCCGCAGACTTTCGTCGGCTCCGGCGTGACGGACCTCCGGATCCCAGGACGTTAGATCAGTCTTGCCGGACCGCGGGCCTCCAGGCCCGCTCATGAATCATGATTACGCAAGATGCGCGCGGTCCGGAAGACGAAGAGCATGAGCGGGCCTGGAGGCCCGCGGTCCGGCAAGAAACTAGCCCCCGATCACCGCCGTGAAGTCACACGTCACGTGGTTGGCGGCATTCGCCGGCAGCGCCAGCGTGTGGCGGGCGGGGCGCGACTCAGGATCGGGGAACATCGCCGACCACTCGCCGTTCAGCGCCTTGCGGCCGGTCGCCGGGTCCTTGACCCAGAAGTTCACCTTGATGATGTCGTCGACCGTGCCGCCGGCGGCTTCGACGCACAGCCGGATCTGCTTGAAGATGTTGGTGATTTGGCTCTCGGCGTCCGGCGGCATGGTGGCGGTCGCCGGATCGCGGCCGCTGATGATGCTCGACATCAGGATGTTGCCGATGCGGCTTGCATTGGGGATCGGGTTCTCGTGCTTGAAGCCCGGATAGTTGATGCTCTTGCGCTTGGCCATTTGCGGTAGCTCCTGTCTCGGTTTCTCATTCAATCAGTGGCGGGCAATCACTGGCGGGCGCTCAACAGCTCGCCGAACACTTCGAAGCGCTCGCCGTTGAAGCGCTGCAGCAGCATCTCTTCCATCGGCTGGTAGTCGGTCGGGCTGGTGTTCATCTCGATGCCCTTGAGCAGCATCGCCGGATGGAAGTTCTTGAGGTTGGCGGCCTGGCGCATGACGTTCTCGCGCGTGAGGTTGTCGCCGCACTGCTTCAGCACCTGCACCATGGCCTGCGCCTGGACATAGCCCACGACGTTCTGCGGGTCTTCCAGGCTGCCGGCGGGGTAGTACTTCTTCATCCACGCCACCCACGCCAAGAACCCCGGATCGTCCTTGTACTGCGGATCGGTCGGATCCTTCACGAAGGCCGCCGAGATGATGCCCTTGGACGCCTCGATGCCGGCCGGCCGCATGACGACGCCGATCGACGCCGCGGGATTGTCGATGAACTGCAGCGGCTTCCAGCCGAGCTCGTGCGCCTTGCGGATCGCCTGCACGGCGAACTTGGGCGTGGTGATGTTGAGGAACACGTTGGCCTTGGTCGAGGCGAGATCGATGATCTGCGAATCGACCGTGGCGTCGGTCACTTCGTAGCTCACCTCGCGCACCACGATCGAGCTGGCCTTGTCGCCCAGCCGTTCGCGGAAGCCCTTGAGGAAATCCTTGCCGAAGTCGTCGTTCTGATAGAGCACGGCCACCTTGGGGTCCTTGACCTCCTTCAGCATGTAGGCCGCATAGATGCGCGCCTCGGCCTGGTAGATGGGCGTCAAGGTCATTGTGTAGGGGAAGTTCTCCGGATCGTTCCAGCGGTTGGCGCCGCTCGCCAGGAAGAGCTGCGGCACCTTCTTCTGGTTGAGGTACTTCTGGATGGCCGCGTTGGTCGAGGTGCCCAGCGAGCCCGAGATCGCCAGCACCTGATCCTGCTCGATCAGCCGGCGCGTCTGCTCGACTGTCTTGGGCGGGCTGAAGCCGTCGTCGAGCGAGATCATGGTGATCTTGCGTCCGTTCACGCCGCCCTGATCGTTGATCATCGCGAAGTAGGCGATCTCGGCCTTGGCCAGAGTGATGAAGCCCGAGAGCGGCCCCGAGTAAGGCATGGTCTGGCCGAGCTTGATCTCGGTGTCGCTGGCGCCGGGATCGTACTTCTTCTGCGCCAGGGCAGGCCCGGACAGCAGCGCAAGCGACAAGACGACTATTGCCGCCCTGCGGACGATTTTCATGGTTTCCTCCAATTTTGCCGTCGAGCATGGCACCATGCGGTCCCATAAGCGACTGCCCAAATTGGCGAGTGGAAGGGGGAGACATGGCGCTCGTGGAGTACCAGCGGGACGGCGGGATCGTGACACTGACGCTGAACCGCCCGGAGAAGCTCAATGCCTTCAGCGACGAACTGGTAGGGGTTCTGGGCGAGGCGCTGCACCGCTTCGACACCGACAGCGAGGCAGAGATCGCCATCCTGTGCGGCAACGGCCGTGCCTTCTCGAGCGGCGCCGACGTCCATCAGCGCCAGCTGCGCAGCCGCGAGGAGTTCCTGAAGCTCGGCGGTCCGCAGGGCCGCGGCACGCACTCGGCCGACCTCCTGACCAAGGCGGTGAACTGGAAGCCGGTGATCGCGGCACCGCACGGCTATGTGCTCGGCCTCTCGGTCGGTATCGTGTTGGAGTGCGACCTGATCGTCGCAGAGGAGGGCACGAAGTTTCAGATCACCGAGACCTCGCGCGGCCTGGGTGCCGGCAAGTACTGGGCCTTGATGCACTATCGCGGCGGCGGCGCCTTCACCATGGAGGCCGCACTCACCGGCCGCTTCTTCACCGCCGAGGAGGCGTTCAAGGCCAACCTGATCAACCGCGTGGCGCCCAAGGGCAAGTATCTCGAGGTGGCGCGTGGCCTTGCCGAGGAGGTGCTGAAGAACCCGCCGCTCAGTGTGCGCTCGACGGTGCGCATGCGACGCTACTACATGGATCGCCTCAGCCGCGAGGTGATGTTCATGGGCGCGCCGGAGAGGCTTTATCTCAGCGAGGATTTCCAGGAAGCTGCGCGCGCCTTCGCCGAGAAGCGCAAGCCGGCCAAGTTCAAGGGACGCTGACCATGAGAAAGAGCACCGACCGCATCCTGACCAGCCATGCCGGCAGCCTGCCGCGGCCCGACGAACTGATCGAGGCCAACGCCAAGCGCGAGGCGGGCACGGTCGACGAAGCCGCCTTCCAGAAGAAGCTCACCCAGTCGGTGGCCGACGTGGTGCGCCGTCAGGTCGAGGCCGGCATCACGGTGCCGGGCGACGGCGAATACGGCAAGTCGATGGGCCACAAGATCAACTATCGCGCCTGGTGGAGCTATTCGTTCTCGCGGCTCGCCAACCTCCAGGTGAAGGGTCTCGGCCTCTACGACATGCCGGCGCACCGTTCGTCGCCGGGCAACACCGTGCTGTCGAGCTTCGCCGACCGGCGCGACCGCCAGCGCTTCGCCACGGCCTACAGCGATCCCGAGTCGGGCGTGTCAACCGGCCCACGCGCCCACGACTGGCCGTTCTGCGTCGGCCCGCTGAGCTACATCGGCCACAAGGCCATCGCCGCCGACATCGCCAACTTCAAGGCCGCACTCGCCGCCAGCAACGTCAGCGAAGGCTTCATGACCTCGATCGGGCCGGCGAGCTGCGCGCGCATCGGCAACGAGCACTACAAGAGCGACGACGAATTCGTCTTCGCCTGCGCCGACGCCATGCGCGAGGAATACAAGGCGATCGTCGATGCCGGCCTGGTGCTGCAGATCGACGATCCCGCCATTGCCGAGAACTTCGACCAGATCAACCCCGAGCCGACGCCCGAGGAGTATCGCAAGTTCACCATGCCCAAGATCGAGGCGCTGAACTACGCACTGCGCGGCCTGCCGCAGGACCGCGTCCGCTTCCATCTCTGCTGGGGCAGCTGGCACGGCCCGCATACGACCGACATCCCGATGCGCGAGATCGTCGAGCCCATGCTCAAGATCAATGCCGGCGCCTATTCCTTCGAGGCGGGCAACGTGCGCCACGAGCACGAATGGGCGGTATGGAAGGACGTCAAGCTGCCCGACGACAAGCTGATCCTGCCCGGCGTGGTGAGCCACGCCACCAACGTGGTCGAGCATCCCGAGCTGGTGGCCGAGCGCATCGGCCGCTTCACCAGCTTGGTCGGCCGCGAGCGCGTCATCGCCTCGACCGACTGTGGTTTGGGCGGCCGCGTCCACCGCGACATCGCCTGGGCCAAGCTCGAGACCCTGGCCCAAGGCGCCGCGATCGCGAGCAGGAACTCATAGTCGTCCGGACCGCGAGCCTCCGGCTCGCTCATTGCTGGGGGGCGCGCCACTCCGTGGCGCTCATGTCTTGCCGGAGCGCGGACCTCCAGGTCCGCTCATGAATCATGATGCGGACCTGGAGGTCCGCGCTCCTATGACCTGAGAAGAGCTTCCGCCATCTCGCGCAGCTTGGTGCGCTGGATCTTGAAGCCGTTGGGCGAGGGGGTCTTGGGGAAGTCGTCGACGGCGAACACGCGCACCGGCACCTTGTAGTTGGCGAGGCCCTGCTTGCAGTGGCCGATGACGGCGGCTTCGTCGAGCGCGGCACCGGGTTCGAGGATGACGAAGGCGACGGCGCGTACGCCCTCGGGCCGCGGCACCGCGACGGTTTGGCAGCCCGCGATGCCCGGCACCTTCTGGACATGCATCTCGATCTCAAGCGGATTGACCAGGAAGCCCGAAAGCCGAAGCACGTCGCCCATGCGGCTCAAGTAGGTGAAGCCGCCTCGGCCATCGAGCTGGCCGAGATCGCCGGTGCGGACGTAGCCGTCGGCCGTCATCGCCGCCGCGGTGGCCTGCTCGTTGCCGTAGTAGCCGACCATCAGCGAGGGTCCCGCCATCTCCAGCATGCCGGGTTTGCCCGGCGCCAAAAGCTCGCCGGTCTCCGGATCGCGCACACGCACGTGGGAAAGCGGCGATACCGGCACGCCGCCGCCGAGCTTGCGCTTGGCGACCGGCAGGTTGAGCGGCTGCCGCGAGTACAGCGCCTGCACCTCGCTCATGCCGTAGAGGCCGACCAGCCGCAGGCCGCGCGGCTGCGCGCGTTCGGGCAGGTCCTCCAGCGAGGCATTGAACGCCGCGTAACCCGCCCACTTGATCGACCTGAACGGCCAGCGGCCGGGCATCAGCTCCATCAGGCGCTGGTACATGTCGTCGCTGCCGAACATCGTGGTCGGCTTGTGCTGGGTGATCAGCCGCGCGATCTCTTCGATCTCGTACGATTCGACCAGCACGCTCGGCTTGCCGGCGGCGAGCGTCGCCAGGGTCTGGTTGAAGCCGAACACGCCGCACAGCGGCAGGATGGCGAGCGACAGCGTTTCGGGCGCGGTGAAGCCGAAGCTGCGCGCCACCTGCTGGGCGTGACCGGCGATCGCGCCCTGGCGATGCAGCACGAACTTGGGCGAGCTGGTGGTGCCCGACGTGGTGAAGATGTTGCACGGTGCCTTGGCCGAGGCGTGGTTGCCGGCGAACTGCGGCCGCGACAGCAGGCGGTCGAAGGGCACGCGGCGTCGATGCTCGATCGCCGGCGGCACCGGCCCTGCCACCGATTCCGGCGTCTCGCCAACGGTGACGATGGCGGCCAGCCGATCCAGCGCCTCGGGCTCGATGCCAGCCAGGATCGACAGGAAGTCGATGCGGCGGAACGCCGGCGCGCAGGCCAGCACCTTGGCGCCGGAGCGGCCGACGATGTCGGCAACCTCGACGGCGCGATAGCGCGTGTTGACGGCGACGCCGATCGCGCCGAGCCGGGCGCAGGCGAAGTAGAGGATCGGATAGGCCGGTATGTTGGGCAGCCACAGCGCCACGCGATCGCCCGGCCCGACGCCGAGATCACTAAGGCCCTGCGCCGCGCGCCCCGAACAGTCGAGCAGCTCGGCGAAGCTCAGCCGCCGCTCGCCATAGATGAAAGCCGGTGCGTCGGGAGTCTCTTCGGCGACGTCGGCAAGCAGTGTCCAGACATCGGCAGCGGGGTGAGAAAGCGGCATGCGACGCGGAGACTATCGCAAGCCCGTCGATTCGGCACGGTACTTGCGGCCTCATGTCATCCTGAGAGCAGCGAAGGATCTCATCGTCGCTTCGACCGGCATGCTTGTGGGACGGGAATGAGATCCTTCGCTACGCTCGGGATGACAGATAAAGAGGGTTGATCATGCTGCGTAGAACTCTGCTCGCTGCGCCATTGGTCCTGGCCGCCAAATCGGCGCATGCCCAGTGGGTGCCTAAACAGCCGATCAAGATTCTGGTCGGCTATGCACCGGGCGGCACCGCCGACATCGCAGCGCGGATCGCCGCCGATACCATCTCGCGGCAGCACGGCTATACCGTCATCGTCGACAACAAGACCGGCGCCGGCGGCTTCATCGCACTGAAGCAGGTCGCCGAGGCCAAGCCCGACGGCTACACCGTCGGCATCGGCATCATGGGCCAGCTGGCGGTCGGGCCGGTCGTGCCAGGCTCGCAGATTCCGCTCGACCTCGACAAGGAGCTGGTGCCGATCTGCAATCTGGTCGGCGTGCCGATGGCGCTGATCGTGCGCATGGAGGCGCCGTTCAAGACCGTTTCCGAGCTCGTCGCCTATGCCAAGGCCAATCCCGGCAAGGTGACCTACGCCTCGACCGGGCTCGGCTCGACCAACCAGCTCGGCGCCGAGCTTTTTGCCGCCGAAGCGGGTGGGCTCAAGCTGACGCACGTTCCGTATCGCGGCGGGGCGCCCGCGATCGCCGATGTCGCGGCCGGCAACGTCGACATCTTCTTCGCCAACGTGTCGGAGATCATAGGCATGGCGCGAGGCGGCAAGGTGCGCGTGCTGGCGCTGGCTTCCGGCAAGCCGACGGCGCTGGCGCCCGAGCTGCCGCTGCTGGCCAAGGACATTCCGTCTCTCGACATCAACAATTGGTTCGGCCTGGTCGGGCCGGCGGCGTTGCCGTCCGACATCAAGGCGTCGCTCGCCAAGCTGTTTCTCGATGCGATGGCTGATCCGGCCAACAAGGAAACGCTCGACAAGCAAGGCCTGGTCGCGCTCGGGCAGGGACCGGAAGCGTTCGCCGCTTACATAAAGCAGGATCGCGAACGCTGGGCGAAGGTGGTGAAGCAGGGCAATATCAAAGCGGAATGATTAATGAAGACCTCACCCTGAGGAGCGCGCGCCGCGCGCGTCTCGAAGGGTGGCAACCAGCACCGTGTCTGTGGCCCGTCCTTCGAGACGGCGCTTCGCGCCTCCTCAGGACGAGGTAGTTTATGAGTACTGCGCCTCTCTCCCTCGGCATCGACATCGGGGGCACCTTCACCGATCTCGTCATCCACGATCCGCGTGACGGCCGCGCCGTCATCTGGAAGGAGAGCACGACGCCCGACGACCCGGCGCGCGGCGCCATCGAGGGCACGCGGCGCGTGCTCGAGAAAGCGGGCGCGAAGCCCGAGCAGGTCGGTCGCGTCGTGCACGCCACGACGCTCTTCACCAACGCCCTGATCGAACGCAAGGGCGCGAAGACCGGCCTCTTGACCACGGCGGGCTTCCGCGACGTGCTGGAGATCGGCCGCGAGCGCAAGTACGAGCTCTACGATCTCTTCATCGAGATGCCCAAGCCGCTGGTGGCGCGGCCGTGGCGGCGCGAGGCCAAGGAGCGGCTGGCGCAGGATGGCACGGTCGAGATCCCGCTGGATGTCGATGCCGCGCTGGCCGAGGTTGGCGATCTGGTGAAACAGGGCGTCGAGAGCCTCGCCATCTGCTTCCTGCACGCCTACGCCAATCCCGCCCACGAGCGCGCCATCGGCGCCGCCGTTGCCGAGCGCTTCCAGAACCTCTCGATCTCGCTGTCGTCGGATATCGCGCCCGAAATCCGCGAATACCTGCGCGCCAGCACGACGGTGACCAACGCCTATGTGCGGCCGCTGGCCGAGGTCTATCTCGAGCGTCTGGAGCAGGCGCTGCGCGGCGAAGGCATTCCCGGCGGGCTGTTCCTGATGCTGTCCAACGGCGGGCTGACGCATGTCAGCGAAGCCAAGCGCGCGCCGGTGCAGCTGCTGGAGAGCGGCCCGGCTGCCGGCGCGCTGGCCGGCGCCTGGTTCGGCCGCAATGCCGGGCTCGAGCGCGTGCTCGCCTTCGACATGGGCGGCACGACCGCCAAGCTGGCGCTGGTCGACGACGGCGAGCCGCTGGTCGCCTACGGCTTCGAGGCGGCGCGCGAGAAGCGCTTCCTGCGCGGTTCCGGATTGCCGATCCAGATCGCCACCGTCGAGCTGATCGAGATCGGCGCCGGCGGCGGCTCGATCGCGCGCAAGTCGGATCTCGGCACGCTGAACGTCGGCCCGGAGAGCAGCGGCGCGCAGCCCGGACCGGCCTGCTACGGCCGCGGCGGCAGCGAAGCCACCGTCACCGACGCCGACCTGACGTTGGGCTACCTCAACGCCGAGTTCTTCCTGGGCGGCGCCATGAAGATCGACCGCGCCGCGACCGATGGCGCCTTCAAGCGTCTGGCCTCGACCTTGGCGGTCGAGCCGAGCCGTGCGGCCTTCGGCGTGCACGACGTCGTCAACGAGAACATGGCCGGCGCCGCGCGCGTGGCCATCGCCGAGCGCGGCCGCATTCCCGCCGAGTACGCCTTGCTGGCGACCGGCGGCGCCGGGCCGGTGCATGCCTGGCATGTGGCGCGCAAGCTCGGCGTCAATCGCGTCGTCTGCCCGCCCGGTGCGGGGGCGGGCAGCACCATCGGCATGCTGATGGCGCCGGCGCGCGTCGATCGTGTCGCGAGCTTCAACGTGCCGCTGGCCGGCGCCGACTTCGCCGCGGTCGGCCGCACCTTCACCGGCCTGGAGAAGGAATCGCTCGAGGTCCTGCGCCTCACCGGCGCCGACATCGAAGGCCGTAGCATCAAGCGCCTGGCCGATATGCGTTACATCGGCCAGGGCAGCGAGATCACCGTGGCCTTGCCCGATCCGATCACGGAAGCCGGCGTGAAGGCGGCGTTCGAGGCGGCCTACAAGGCGCTGTTCGCACGCACACCGCCGGGGGCGGCCATCCAGTTCGTGGCGCTGCGGCTCTCCGCCAGCGCGCCGATGCCGGGCAGCGGTGGGGCGCTGGAGCTGCCGCGCCATCCATCAGCCGGCGCGCTCAAGGGCACGCGGCCGGTGTTCTTCCCCGATGTCGGCAAGACCGTGCCGACGCAGGTCTGGGATCGCTATGCCCTCGAGCCCGGCGTTACCGTCGACGGTCCGGCCGTGTTCGAGGAAGACGAAAGCACTTTCATCGTCGGGCCCGGCGCCAAGGCGCGGTTGCTGACCGACGGTTCCATCCTGGCGGAGGTCGCCTAGCGATGGTGGCATCCGCCGCAACAGCCCGGCCTCACCCTGAGGAGCCGCGCGAAGCGCGGCGTCTCGAAGGGTGGGATCGAGCACCGTGTCTGTTTCCCATCCTTCGAGACGCGGCCCTGCGGGCCGCTCCTCAGGATGAGGTGTGCTTTGGAGCGTTCCGATGACCCGCACATTCGATCCCATCGAGCTCGAGCTCCTGTGGCGGCGCCTGATCTCCATGGTCGACGAGGCGGCCGCCGCCATGGTGCGCACCAGCTTCTCGACCCTGGTGCGCGAGAGCTACGACTTCTCCTGCGTCATCACCGATGCCGAGGGCCAGTCGCTGGTGCAGGCATCGGAGAGCATCCCGAGCTTCATCGGCACGCTGCCTGAGACCGTGAAGCACTTCCTGCGCTTCTTCCCGCCCGACCAGCTGGCGCCGGGCGACGTGCTGATCACCAACGACATCTGGCTGGGCACCGGCCATTTGCCCGACATCACGCTTGCCAAGCCGATCTTCCGTGACGGCAAGCTGGTCGCCTTCAGCGCCACGACGGCGCATGCGCCCGACATCGGCGGCAAGATCAGGAGCCCCGAGCCGCGCGAGGTCTTCGAGGAGGGGCTGCAGATCCCGCCGATGAAGATGATCGCCGCCGGCAAGACCGACGAGACCCTGGTCACCATCATCCGCAAGAACGTGCGCACGCCTGACCAGACGATGGGCGATCTGTGGGCGCAGGTGGTGGCGCTCGACCTGATGGAAGACCGCCTGCGCAACCTGATGGAGGGCTACAGCCTCGCCGACCTGACCAACCTCGCGCGCGAGATCCAGGGTCGCTGCGAGCAGGCCATGCGGGCCGCGATCCGCGAGCTGCCCGACGGTACCTACCGCAGCGAGCTCAAGACCGACGGGCTGATGGACAAGCCCATCACCATGAAGATGGAGCTCACCATCAAGGGCGACGAGATCGTCATGGATTTCGCCGGCACCGACGGCCAGGTCGATCGCGCCATCAACTGCGCGCTCTGCTACACCAACGCCATGGCGATGTACGGGGTGAAGGTCTGCACCAGCCCCAACCTGCCCAACAACGAGGGCGCGTGGCGGCCGATCACGCTCAAGGCGCCGCCCGGCACGATCGTCAATCCGCAGTTCCCCGCGCCGGGCGGCTCGCGCATGCTGATCGGGCACTATGTGCCGATGCTGGTGTTCGGCTGCCTCGGCCAGATCGTGCCCGAGCGCGTGATGGCGGCCTGCGGCTCGCCGATGTGGGGCATGAACCAGTCGGGCGTGCGCGACGACGGGAAGGGGGGCGGCAAGCCCTACGCCAACATGTTCTTCTACAACGGCGGCATGGGCGGCAATACGCGGCGCGACGGCGTCACCTGCCTCAGCTGGCCGTCGAACGTCAGCTCGACCTCGATCGAGATCAGCGAGCACATCGCGCCGCTGCGTTTCCACCACAAGAAGCTGCGTCCCGACTCCGGCGGCGCCGGCCGCCATCGCGGCGGGCTGGGGCAGGAGATACTGATCGAAAGCCGCAGCGAGACCCCGATCGCCGTCTCCTTCCTCGCCGAGCGCACGCTGTTTCCCGCCTTCGGCATCGAAGGCGGCAAGGACGGCGCGCCCGGCGAGCTGCGCATCAACGGCGCCCCGACCGATCCCAAGAAGCAGTACGTTGTCCACAAGGGCGACACGATCTCGCTCGGCACGCCGGGCGGCGGCGGCCACGGCGATCCGCGCCGGCGCGATGCCGCTGCGCTCGCGGGCGACATCGAGTGCGGCTATGTCACGGATCGCAACGCCTATCGCTGACGGCTCGGCACGCGACTGCGCTGCAGGTGGCCATCGCGACGCAAGTCGGAGGGCAAGGTGGAAGCAGCGCCCTCAGGCCCGCGTCATCGCGCGGCCGCCTCATGGTACGCCTTGCGGATCTCGTCGAGGTTCACACTGGGCGTGGGCATCTTCATCTTCATGCCATGCATCGCCTCGGCGATGATCTGCGACACTGCGAGATTGCGGAACCATTTGTGGTTGGACGGGATGACAAACCATGGCGCGTGCTTCGTCGAGCAGCGTTCCAGCATGGCCTCGTAGGCCTCGGCATAGTCGTCCCAATGCGCGCGCTCGGTATAGTCGCTGTTGCTGATCTTCCATTGCCGCGCCGGATCGTCGAGCCGTTCCTTGAAGCGCGCCAGCTGCTCCTCCTTCGAGATCCACAGGAAGAACTTGAGGATGGTCGTGCCGCCGTCGGCCAGCAGCCTTTCGAAGGCGTTGATGTGGTCGTAACGCGCCGACCAGACCTCCTTGCCAACGAGCTTGTGCACGCGCATCACCAGTACGTCCTCGTAGTGCGACCGGTTGAAGATCGCGACCTTGCCGATCTCGGGCGCATGCCGGTGGACGCGCCACAGAAAATCGTGGCCGCGCTCCTCGGGCGTCGGCTGCTTGAATCCCGTGACCTCACAGCCCTGCGGGCTCATGGCGGTGATGACGTGCCGGCAGACGCCGTCCTTGCCGGCCGCGTCGATGCCCTGCAGCACGATCAGCAGCGAATGCGCCCGTTCGGCGTAGAGCGCGTACTGCAGTTTACGCAGGGTCTCGAGGTTGTCGGCAATTTCCGGTGCCGCATGCGCCGACGATTCGTGCTTGCCGCGAAAGCCGGGGTCGATGTCCTTGAGCTTCACCTTGCGGCCCGGTTCGATGATGAATTGATTGGTGTAATCCATGATCCGTCCTCTCAGGCAGCCGCCTTGCGGGTGGGCGCCGGCAGGTGGCTCTGCAGCGGCTGCGTGACCAGCGACGCGCTCCGCAGCCGCGCCGTCGTGCGGTTGTCGATCGTGCGTTCGGTGGCGATCCGTACGGCACCAAGCACGAACATCCAGGCGATATTGTATGCCCAGATCGCGGCGATCGTGTGCCAGGAGATCGCCGGCACGAGCCAGCCGAAGGCGCACATCAGGGCTGCCACGACCTGGGTGGCAATGATGGCGCCGAGCAGCGGCAGAGCCGGGAACGGCGGCAGGAAGAACCAGCGCTCCGTGCGCGTCACGAACAGCAGTAGATGGCCGCCCACAACGAGCTGCAGGAACACCGCCGTCTGCAGATGGGCACGGTCGGCCAGCCCGAGCCACGCGTTCCACGCCGGGTTCGACAGCACCTCCATGCCGATCAACAGCAGGCCGAAGGCCTGCGCCACCGAGAACAGGCCCAGCACCGCCGATACCGACAGCATGCGCGGCATGCGCCAGCGGATCGGTCGCGGCGACACCGGCGTGTTGTCGTAGGCGATGGTCATGATCGGGATGTCGTCGAGCAGCGACATGATCACGATCATGACCGCGGTCAGCGGCTGGAAACCCAGCGCGATCGACGACAGCACCACCAGGAACATGATCGTCATGGTGAGGGCCACCCGGTAGATCGTGTAGCTTGTGATGCGCCCGAAGATGCGTCGCGCCTCGTCGATCGCGTTGTTGATCACCGACAAGCCGGGCGAGGTGAGGATCAGCGCCGCCGCCCCACGCGCGGCGTCGGTTGCGCCGGAGACGGCGGTGCCGCAGTCGGCCTGCTTCAACGCCGGCGCGTCGTTGACGCCATCGCCGGTCATCGCCACCAGATGGCCGCGGCCCTGCAGCGCCTTGACGATGGCGTACTTGTGCTCGGGGAAGACACGGGCGAAGCCGTCGGCCCGTTGGATGGTGTCGACGATCGCGGCCGGTACGTGGTCGGGGTCCATGTCCTTGGGAAAGGCGTCGGCGGCCGCCACGATATTGGCGCCGAGCCCGAGCTGGCGTGCCGTCTCGCGGGCGATCGCGGTATCGTCCCCGGTGATCATCTTGATCGCGACGCCCTTGGTACGGGCCAGCTCGATGGTCGCTTTCGAATCGTCCCGCGGCGGATCGAACATCGGCAGGATACCGAGCAGCTGCCAGGTGGCGCCGTCGTCGTGCGAGCGCGCCACGCCCAGCGCGCGGTAGCCGCGCGCGCCCAGATCCTCGACCGTTTTATGCACCAAGGCCGCGGTCTTTTCGTCCGCCTTGACCAGATCGGCGATCACCTGCGGCGCGCCCTTGGAAACGACGAAGGCACGGCCGTCCGGCCCGGTGATCTTGGCCGAGGTGCGCTTGGTCACCGGATCGAACGGGGTGAACGCCGTCTGCTTCCAGGCAGCGAGCTGCCCTGGATTCTTGAGCGCCTCGATGACAGCCGTGTCGATCGCGTCGCGGTCCTCGATTTTCGACGCGAGCGCGCCGGCCAGCACGACGTCCTGCCCGTCCTTGGCGGCGAACAGGATCGGCTCGGCAAGCTTCAGCTGGTTCTTGGTCAGCGTGCCTGTCTTGTCGGAACAAAGGATGTCGACGCCGGCCATCTCCTCGATGGCCTCCAGCCGCGACACGATCGCCTTCTGGCGCGACAAGGCGAGCGCGCCCAAGGCCATGGTCACCGAGAACACTGCCGGCATGGCGACGGGGATGGACGCGACCAGCAGCACGAGAACGAACTGCAGGATCCTGAGCGCGTCTTCGGTGCCCCAGGTTTCGGCCAGGACCACATCGTGATAGACGCGGAAGGCAACCATCACGCCTGCCAGCGCCAGTGCCAGCACGATCAGGAAATTGCCGATCTGGAACATGGCCTTCTGGGCGTGGCTGACGGCGCCGGCGCCGGCCACCAGCTTTGCCGTGCGACCGAAGAAGGTCTGCGAGCCGGTGGCGATGACCACGCCTTCCATTTCACCTTGCTTGACGACACTGCCGGAGAAGGCCTCGTCTCCGAGCTTCTTTGCCACCGGTAGCGATTCGCCAGTGAGCGCCGATTGGTCGATGGCGGCGTAGTCGCCGGCGATCAGGCGGAGATCCGCCGGCACGATCTCGCCGAGCCGGATCTTGACGATGTCGCCGGGAACCAGGGAGGCGGCCTCGACCTGATGCCAGGCGCCATCGCGCCGCGCCGTCGCCACCGGGGCCAGGCCCTTCTTCAGGGCGGCCAGAGCGTTCGACGCCTTCATGTCCTGCCACAGATCGAGGGCAGCGTTGAACAGCAGAAGGCCGGCGATGATGACGAAGTCTTCCCAGTGCCCGAGGAAGGCCGAGATCGCCGCCGCGGCCTCGATCAGGTAGGCGATCGGTCCGGTGAAATAGCCCAGGAGCTTCCGGGCCAGGCTCTCCTCCTTCTCGACGATCGCGTTCGGGCCATAGGTCTGCAGGCGCTGACGGGCCTCAGTCGCGCCGAGCCCCTGGGCCTCGGTTGTCTTGAGGAGCGTGAGGACTGTATCGAGAGGCAGTTTCTCGAGGTTCGATGCGGGATGCCCTGCGTCCGGCATCTCATGCCCCCCTCTCTCAATAGTCGCGATAGTCATCTCTGCGACCTCCAAATTTTGCAGGGCTTTCCTGCCACGCACTGACGCTTTGTCAGGGAGGGGAACGACCTCCGTCGTCCCGGAATGGAATCCTGGCATCTCTCTCGAACTGCCCCTGCCGCCTTCGCGCGAACGCCCATGCGACGATGCCGACGAAGATCGCCACCAGGATCACCAGCCTGATCGTTTGGCTCATGGCTTTCCTCTCCACGGCGGTCGTCGATGCCGGCACGGCCCTCGTCCTGCGTGAGTTACCGACGAGTCTCGGGGCGAGGACTTGATACAGATCAAATGCCGCGGGACAGCCTCGATGGGGTTCATCAGACCATCCAGCCGAGCAGGGGACCGTTCGACAAGTTTCCCCGGCGGCCGGTACCGCAATACCACGCCGATTCACCCCTTTGCCGTGCCATGGCATCCAAGCCGTACCCCTCGCAAAAATTCTCGAAAACGAAAGTCGCGCTACAGCACGAAAGTTATTGATTAAGCTTTTCAGTTATTATACGGTATGGGTGACTAACTCGCTCTTTGCATCGTTTATCTGGCTACACACAAGCGAGCGCCGCCGCTCGCAGGCAAAGGCGGTCGCTGGCGCGCGGGCTGAGTACAGTCCGGCGCCGGCAGGCGCCTTCCCTCGATAGCGAGCTGACCAATTGTTGGGGGCCAGGGTCTGGAAGGGGTAGCGGAAATTGCGGGAAATGCGCAAACCGCTCCGCGGCGTCGGCGAAGAGTCGTTGCGAAACTTGCGTAACTGTCCGAAGTCCAATCTGTAGCGTACCGGTTCTCCTTCGACACAAGTGGGTCTGTCGGAAACGCCGGAAACGTCCGGAAACCTCCAGCGCTGCCGACAGCAGTGCAGGCACTGAGGTCGCGCCGAGGCGGTGGCGCTGTTCGATACGGCACCGGCGATCCCGGCCAATGCCTGGCGCAAACTCTGGAATGGAATTCGGGATCGCTACGGGCCCGACACAGGGCCGCACGATCACGACTCCAACTGGATACGCAACGAGGCGGTCCTGCTCGACTCGCCCTTCGCTCGTCTGGAGCGCTTCAGCGTGATCGAACACCGCGCGGTCGACGTCGACGCGCTGGTGCACCGCGCACTGTCCATGGGTTCGACTTCGCCGGCGCATCTCGGGGACAGGATGCCGGCCATGGTCGCGGAGATCCGTGCGGCACTCGCCGATGTGCGCGAGGAGGTGGTCGAAACCTACGCCTTGGTGGCTAGTCGACCCTGACCTTGGGCCAGTCGTCGAGCGTGCGCTCGAAGGACGCCCGCACCTCGGCCACGTGGCGGTCGAGATCCTCGATCCGCCATCGCGTGACGTCGACCGGCGGCAGCACGCAGACCTGCACGGTGCCCGGCCGAAACAGCAAGGACCCGCGGGGCAGCACCTCGCAGGTGTTGCGCAGGACGATCGGCACGATCGGCGCGCCAGCCTGCAGGGCGATGTGGAAGGGGCCCTTCTTGAATCGTCCCAGGCGAGGCGAGAGGCTGCGCGTTCCCTCAGGCGCGATCACGAAGCTCAGCCCGCGCCGCAGCCGATCGATCACCGGCTGCATCGCGGCGATGGCGCTCTTGGCATCGCTGCGGTCGATAAACGCGAAGTCGAGCCCGCTCAGGATCTGCCCGAGCAGCGGCATGCTGGCGACTTCCTTCTTGGCCACGCCGGTGAAGCCGCCGCGCAGCAGCTTCAGCAGCACGTAGCCGTCGGCAACGCTCTGGTGGTTGAACATGAAAACCGAAGGGCGGTGGTCGCGCAGGTGGTGCTCGCCCTGCACCTCGACGTGGATACCGGCGATCGCCAGCACGGCGTCGCTGCTGGTGGCGCCCACCCATTCGGCCGCGCGACGTCTCTTTCCGGTCGCGACGGCGTAGGCGAGGCCGCCAAGCGAGGTGGCGGCCAGCGCGGTATAGGCAGCAACGCTGCGCGTGCGCATCGCGGCGGAAGCGTTGCGGCGCGCCGCAAAGCGCAGCACCGGCCAGCCCGCGCGTTGCGCCGTTTGGCCGAGCATTGGCTGCGGATTGACGACGGTCGGGTATCGCACGGTCTTCAGGAAGGCGATGTCCTCGTTGCCGTTGGCGTAGCCGTAGCTCTGCTCCAGTGCGATCTGGTGCGTCTCGGCAAAATCGCGCACAGCCTCGGCCTTGCCGGCGCCCCACAGCGGTGCGCCCTCGAGATCACCCGTGAGGCGGCCGTCGCGCGCGGCCACGCGCGTGGCGAGCACGTGGGCGATGCCGAGCTCCTCGGCGATCGGCGCAGCCTGATAGTGCGTCGCCGAGCTCGCGATCACGACCGTGTGGCCCATCTTCTGATGGGCCTTCACCAGCCGCCACGCCTCGGGAAACAGCAGCGGGGCGATCTTGTCCCGGAACAGGCGGGTCCACAGCGCGGTGAGCTCTTCCTCCGGACGGCCGGCCCACGGCGCCATGGTTTTCGCAAGCCCGGCCGCGAAGGTGCGTTCGTCGAGATCGCCGCGCCGGGCCATCCGCCATACCTCCGCCGCCTCGGCGAAACTCATCTCGCGGCGGCGCAACCTGTCGATGAAATAGGGCAGGGCGGAATAGCCGTCGATCAGCGTGCCGTCGAGATCGAAGAAGGCTGCGATACGAGGACCGTGCGGGCCGGCCGCGATGGCCGCCAGGGGGGAGGATACCGTCATTCAGGGTCCTCCATGGCGAAGCCGATAGTCGAGCTGGCCGATCGCCGTCACGCCGGCCACGGCGGCGGCCGTCTCCTCGGCGAACCGGCGCCGCTTTTCGGCCAGTTCATCGGCAGCCAGCCCGTCGGCGCCCGGTTTCAGCAGGCCGCGGTTGGCCGCGAGCGCTAGTGCGTTGTCGAACAGCTCGCGGCTGACGCACTCGGGATTTCTCAGCCGCTTCTGGAGAACGTACTGCCGGCCGAACACCACGCACTCGGCGAGGAACGCCTTTTCATCCACCGGCGCTTCCAGCGGATGCGCTGCGAGTCGATCCGCGACGATGAAGTAGGCTTCGAGAAATGCCGGCAGCACGCGATGAGCGATCAGGAACGGCGCCTGCTCGAGGCTCGGCAGGCGCGCCGCTTCGGCCTTGATCTCCTCCTCGAACACCGGCTTGTCGCTGAAGAAGAATTCGAACTTCAGCAGGTCGCGCAGGGCGAGGGCTCCTTCGACGCCTCGACCGAGCTCGGCGATCGCCCGGTTGACGAACCAATGGATCGCGCTGTTGCGGTAGTACGCGGCGATCGAATGCTGGCCGGGCTCGATGAAGAAGACCGGTGCCGAACCGCCGTCGTGCCGACCGACCACGCCTCCCGCGACGAGCGTATCGAGCACCTCCTCGACGCCACCCTCCCGGTGCAGGCCCTCGAGCGCCACGGTCGGCAGCTTGCGGTCGGCGGCGTAGTCCAGCAGCGGTTCGATCACGTCGTGCACCTCCTGCAAGGTGAGTGCATGGTCGTGCACGCTCAAGAGCGCGAGGGTCACGAGCGCCGGAGCCGTGACCGGCGTGATGTGGTCGATGCGCCGGAAGACGTCGAAGGCGATCTTGTCGATGCTGGGATGGGCCTGGCCGAGTGAGATGGCTTCTCCGAAGCGGACATAGGCCTTGCCGCCTTTACGGGCTTGCGCCAGGGCGTAGCGGACCAGCCAGCCGATGCCTTCCTTGGCCTTGGCGCCGCCCCTCTCCTCGGCCGCCATCTTCGCGATCTCGCCCAGCTGGTCGTAGGTGATCGACACCGGAACGAGCAGGATGTCGCGGGCGGCGCCGCTCTCGATCGCGTCGACGAGATAGCGCAAGGCGCCGTACCGAGGGCGTCGCAGCTTTCCCGTGCGCGACCGGCCGCCTTCCATGTACCAGAGAAGATTGGCGCCGGAGGCCACGAGGTAGCGCATGTATTCGCGCACCGCGAGCTTGTAGACCTCGTCGTGCCCAAAGCTTCGCCGGATGAAAACGGCGCCCGCCCGCCGGGTGATCGTGCCGAACGGGAAGAACTGGAGATTATCGCCGGCAAGGATGTAGTTGCGGGGCATGCCGATCGACTGAAGAACCTTCGTCAGGACGAAGGGGTCGGCATACGAGCGGTGCGTCGGCAGGAAGACCAGCGGCTTGCCGGCGCTCGCGTGGTGCAGGCGGTGCAACGCCGGCCAATCGACGTCGAGGCTCAAGGCGCGGGTATGGAGCGGTCCGAGGCCGCGATCGAGCAGGAACCCGAAGAAGGGAGTCTGGATGCTCGCCAGCTCGCGCAGCGCGGCCTCAGCCTGCCGGCGGCACTCCGAGAGCGGATGGCCTGCCTGCTGGGCAAGGACGCCGAGCGCCGCCGTGACTCGCTCGCTGTTCAGCACCTCATGCGCCACCGCGCGGCGAGTCGTGACCGTCATCCCTGCCCCCTAACGGCAAGCTGTATCGCGAGCTAGCCGCTGAGCGCAAATTTTGGGGCTGGAGCATCATGGGTCCACCTGGAATCAGCTGGCCCCATCGTGCCTCCTGCAACTGGCATCGTCGGTGCGCGCGAATGGGATGAGATGGAACCGCGCGCGGTTCCATCTCATCCCATTCCGTCTAGGGTCGAAACCCAATAAAGTTGTTGAGGGAAGAATCGGTTAGTGATTCCGTGCTGGCAAGGAGCACGGAAGATGCGAAGCAACTTGTATTGGCTGAGCGATGAGCAATGGTCGCGGAT
>Ga0164290_1000750_pt1 | contig 83741 bp, 78 predicted proteins | sample Micstemetagenome_FD_108782 | JGI IMG/M metagenome (GOLD analysis project Ga0164290, IMG submission 108782) | Contaminated culture microbial community from soil near Moab, Utah, USA - Microcoleus steenstrupii SON62 (Illumina Assembly) | ecosystem: Environmental > Terrestrial > Soil > Soil crust... | reverse complement strand
TGCACCGTCCCCGCCCGATGGTGCGAAGCCCACCACCTAGCCCCATGGTCCCAAGGCGGGAAGACCGACATCGACGACGCAGTCCTGGGCTGCCCCCACCACCACCACCTCTTCCACGACCCCAACTACACCCACGAGATCCTCCCCAACGGCGACATCCGCTTCCACCGCCGCACCTAGACCAAGGCAGCTGGGGTGACGCGTCCACTGTCGCCGATGACGGGACGGCGGAAGCGAGAAGTGCGACCAGTCTGGTAGGGCCGGCCGCTAACAAACTGATTAGTGAGCAAGAGGCGTGTTCGCCTGCAGATGCCGATCTGCGAGCCCTTGGGTCAGTCGCCTACTGACGTCACGAGGTCTTTCAGGTCGCCCGCGACCGGCGGTCGTCGCCAGTACGTGCGGTCCTGGTGAACGCAATCACTGCATCGTGGTACGGCCGATGAGCGCGCACCTCCGTACTCGTCGCTGAGTTGGCAGACGAATCCCAGGGAGCGCCTAGGACGGCGGCCTTGTCCCGCGGGCGGCTTTCACTTGACGCAGGGGTTCCCGTAGTACCCGGCGGTGGTGGTTCCCGCCGTGAAGGTGAGACCACTGCTCAGGCTGAACGGCAGGCTGCCGACGGACACGGGATAGCGGAGAGTGAGGACGATCGCGTCTTGGCGTACCACGGTGTAGGTGCGGGTGACTTCCGTCCACGAGCGCACGGTCTGCCGGTTGAACTGCACGGTGCCGAGTCCGTCCGGGAGGTCGTACTTCTGGTATCCGGCGATCACATCAGGCAGGTCGATGTCCCCGATCTTCGCGCCGACCACGCGGGAGCTGGCGACGAGAGTGGGCGAAGGGCCGAGGGTGGAACAACGAGCATCCGCGGAGGAATCGAACGTCGCAACCGTGATCGGCGTGTTCGTGTCCGCGAGCAGGGTCAGCCCGCCGAGGGACGCCTCCGCGCGGCCACCGTCGCCGACTGCGAGCGGGGCGACGTTCGGGCTCGAGGGTTCTGCCGCCTCGCGGATGTTCGCCAGGGAGATGGTCCCGATGTCGCCCACCGGCACAGATGCGGAGGTGTGCTGCCGACTGATGCAGTCGGTCGGGAAGTCGGTGTACCACACAGACATCGTGGGGTCGGTCCGCGACAGCGCGCGGCACACGAACCATCCGTCGCGGTCGGCGTCGTCGATCCAGGCGACCCCGGTGTCGTCGGCGATCGAGGCGCCGGAGGGCTCGAGGAGCTCGACGCCGAACCACTCGTCCGGCTCGTCCTGGCCCGACCCGCGCACCGTCACCGGGAAGTCCTTCTGCTGCTCGCCGGGGGCGAAGGTGACGACGGCGTCGTTGGCGACGTAGTCGGGGTACCACTGACCGTGGACCGCGGACCCGTCGAACGTCCGGGCGCGCACGGTCACAGCGCCGGGCGCGGGGGCGTCCAGGCTGATGGTGAACGTCGCCTGGGTCGAGGTCCCCCACGGTTCCGCGATCTGCAGGTCGTTGATCTGCAGGGTCACCGTCGGGCCGGCAGCCCGCGCGGGACCAGTGGCCGCGAGCTGGGCCGTGCCGATCCCGACGCAGGTCAGGAAGAGCGCGCAGAGGATGCGCGCCCTCGTAGCTGACTTCCGATGTGTTGCCATGAGGATCGCCTCCGTGAAGTGATCCCTGCCCCGCACGCACAGTAGGGGGATCCCGGCGACCCGTAAAGGACTCTTTGACCTACACGAGCACCCGCGCTCTGCACTGCCGCCCGGCCTGCGCAACGGCCCGCTATTGCGCATGAACGCTATCTTCGGAGCCAGTTGACGGAGGGATGGGCTCATGACGGAACTGGTGCGGACCAATGATCCCGCTTTGCTGTCTGCGATCGAGGGGCTACTGACTGCCGGGCAGATCCCCCACCACGTCGCTGACCGCCACGCAAGCAGCCTCGACGGGCTCATCGAAGTCATCCAGCAGAGGGTGCTGGTGCCGGATGAGCGAGAAGCGGAGGCTCGCGCCCTGTTGATCGACGCAGATCTGGGCGAGTGGCTGCGCCACTGAGAATCGCGTCCGTCGATCAGGACTGCAGACAGCTCCCGCGCTGTGGGTCGAAGAGCTCGGTGACGCCGTGGGCTTCAAAGCCGTCCAGGAGAACGTCGGAGCCGTACCTGACCTTCGCTTCGATCTCATCTCGCAGAAGCGGGAGCACCGCCAAGAGCTCGATCTCCCTGCCGTCATCGGTCCGGATCATTCGAAACTCATCCGGAAATCGCAGAGGCGGTACCAGCATCGCTGCGCAGAACGGGGTGTCGACCGCGAACGGCTCTGCTGGATCGCCGTTCGGCACCGAATGCCACATGCCGAGCCACGTCTCGTACTCGTGGGGCAGCCTGGCCAACATCTTCAGCTGACGGATCGGCCAGTAGTGTCGCTCGTCAGCCCATGACGCCTGATCGAGAGGCCACGTCGGGGGCAAGGACCGATGAACTGGCTGACATGCCGATCGACGGCATCGATCGTCTCCGAGCACCCGCCTCCGGCAGGCTCGAGCTCGCGATCCCGCGGCTTGTGGCGAAGCGTGGGCCCGGGCTTGGACTTCCTGCCGAACATCGCACATTCCTTCAGCTGTGTGGGGTGGATCGGGGCGCTCCGCGGCAACCGTAGCCGGATCCGTTGATGGCGACGTTGCGCTGAGCCGTGCTGCAGCGGTTCTCCGAGGTGATGACATCCTGACCGCATGCAGCCCGTCCATGTGTGGATCCGTTCGGAGTCCCGCAGCACCGAGCGGCGTACGCCCCTCGCACCCGCCGATGTCCCGCTGCTGCTGGACGCCGGCTTCGAGGTGACGGTCGAGGAGTCGCCCCAACGCATCTTCGCCGTCGAGGAGTACGCCGCGGCCGGGGCGGCCGTCGTGGGCGAGGGCACCTGGCCGGACGCGCCCCAGGACGCGTACGTCCTCGGGATCAAGGAGCTCCCCGACGAGCCGGCCGCGCTGCGCCACCGGCACATCTACTTCGCGCACGCGTTCAAGGGCCAGGAGGGCGCTCGGGGCACCCTGGAGCGGTTCCGCCGTGGCGGCGGTCGGCTGCTGGACATCGAGTTCCTCACCGACGAGGACGGCAGGCGGGTGGTCGCGTTCGGCTACTGGGCCGGCTACGTGGGCGCCGCGCTCGGTGTGCTGCACCTGGCGGGCACGCTGACCGCACCGCTCATGCCGATGGCCAAGCACGAGCTCGACGCCGAGCTGGAGCAAGCCGGTGCGGCCGGCGTCGATCAGCTGCTCGCGCTCGTCACCGGCGCCCGCGGGCGATCCGGCCGCGGTGCCCAGCGGGCACTGATGACCGCCGGCTTGCCGGTCACCCGATGGGATCGCCAGGAGACCCGCGACCTGCACAAGCAGGCCCTCCTCGGCCATGACCTGCTGGTGAACTGCGTGGTCACGCACATCCCGACGACTCCGTTCGTGGAGCACGCGGACCTGGACCACGAGCGGCGGCTGCGGGTGCTCGCGGACGTGACCTGCGACGTCACCGGTCCCACCAACATGCTCCCGGTGAACACCGAGATCACCACGTGGGAGGAGCCGGTCAGGCGACTGCACGGCGGCACCGCGGTGCACGGCACCGCCCCGCTGGAGGTCATCGCCATCGACAACCTGCCCTCGCTGCTGCCACGTGAGGCCAGCGAGGGCTTCAGCGCTGACCTCACCCCGCACCTGCTCGGGTTGGCGGAGGAGGGTCGGCCGTCGGGTCCGTGGCGGGCAGCCGGCCGCGCCTTCGATGAGGCGATCAGAGGGCTCGAGGCACCAGAACACTCCTAACCCTGCGACATCGATGTCGAGAGCGGTGATCGGCGGGTGGTCCCTCGCTGTTCGAAACGGCGCCGTCCGGACCGACGCGCAGCTCATCGAGCGGCTCTTGATGGACGATCGCGAGCGCTCCGTGGCTCGCTTCAACCGTCATGGGATTCGACAACCGACCCCGAGTTTTCCCGACCAGGCCGGGAAAGGTTCCCGTGGGAGGGGGAGAAGCAGCCCGTGCGCCGGCGACCAGGACGGACAACCCTGAGTGAGGGGAGGAACCACGCGGACAACCGTTCGCAGGATCAAAGGAGCAGCCATGCGCAGCACCACACGACTCAGCCGGCGCGTCCTCGCGACCGTCCTCGGCGCCCTGTCCGTCAGCGCGATCCTGATCCCGGGGTCGGCAGCGCCCGCAACGGCCGAGCCGACGACGCCGCCGCCGTTCTGTGCCGGGGCCAAGGACCTGGCCGTCGACGTCACGCAGGACGTCCGGGACCAGCCGTTGCTGCCGGCCAGGGATGGTCACATGTGGGCCCGCTTCGACTACACCCAGCACCTGCGGATCTGGCGGGTCGGCGAACGCCAGTACTGCGTCCGCAAGGACTACGAGGGGACCTGGGAGAGCGTCGCCGGCCTCAGCCCGGGGCTCACCGGCACCATCCCCGATGGGCTGACCGGGACGTTCCACGGCACCGAGTACTGGCAATGGACGGGCAGGCTCGCGCCGGTCGCTCCGACGTCGGGTCATCTCGGCGAGGTCGACGCCGACTGCACCGACATCGACGTGTGTGCCGACGACAGCTACCTGATCGTCACGAAGTACTACTTCTCCCAGGGCACCCAGCACTGCGTGACCGTGCGCGCGAACATCGAGGTCGACGGTGGCGAGCACGGCCACCTGAGCCTCACCTTCAACCGAGGTCGCAAGGCCAGCGGCAGCGGCGACATCACCGACTGAGCCTGGTCGCCTCCTTGCCCTCAGCTCACCCCCCGGTGGGAGAGACCTGCAGTGCCACCCACGCGTCGACCCGGACCTGCGGGTCGTCGAGGGAGGCGTCGAGGAGCGACTCGAGGTGCTCGACCCGGTTCCGCACGGTGTTGCGGTGCACGCCGAGCTCGGCGGCAGTCTCGCCGCGTGATCCGTGGTGCCGCAGGAACGCCGCCAGCGTCGCGAGCAGCACGGCGTCCCCCGCGAGCGGGGCGAGGAAGGAGCGTGCGAACGCGGCCGCACGGTCGGGGCCGAGCAGGCCGACGACACCGGTGTCGGCGAGGTCGTCCCAGCTGCGGACGGGGTTCGCCCGGCTGGCCGCGGCGAGGGCGTGGGCCGCCGTCTCGTTGCTGGTCGAGCTCTCCTCGACGGGTACCGCGCGGCCGATGCCCACCTGGAACCCGCGGTCGGCGAGCTGCTGGGCGAGCCCCGCGGCTCCGCGGGCGCCACTGACGATCGTGAGGTCGCCGTCCAGCACGGCGACGAGGAGCCGCTCGCTCTCCAGGGTCGCCAGGGCGTCCTCGACGACCTCTGCGGCGCCTCGCGCGCGGAGCAGCCGCACCTCGCGCGGCAGCCGCGGCCCGGCGCCGGCGGCCGTGCTCGCCGCGCCGAGCACGATCCGCGCGGTGCGGACGTCGTCGGCGAGGAGCAGCTCGACCGCGCGGGCGCGCAGCTCGCGGTCGGTCGTACGACGCTCCCGCCGCCGCTCCAGCCCCAGGCCCAGCAACGACACGGCGGTCGTGATCGCGACCCGGTCGACGTCGCTCGCCCGCCCCGGGACGAGTACGGCGAGCCACGACTCGGGCCGCGAACGCACCCCCAGCGGCCGTACGACGGTCGTGCCCGACGCGGTCGAGGAGCTCGCGGCGGCGCGCAGCCCCTGGCGACGGATCCGCTCCACCTCCGTGCCCACCACGGCCAGGTCGAGGTCGCCGACCCGCGGACCGAACGGACCGACCACGGCCGCCCCGTCCCGGGTCACGGTGGCCGCCGCGCCGTCGACGAGCGCGCCGAGGCGGCGTACGACCGCGGCGGCGTCCTCGACCTCGAGCGCTGCCTGGGTGAGGATCCGCTGGGCATCCATCGACCGGCGGGCCACGTTCTCGCGCTCGGCGTCCAGGAGGCCGGCGGTCGCGCGTGAGATCCCCACGAAGGTCGTCGGGCGCGGCACCTCGAACAGGTTGAGGCCGACCTCGCGGCAGGCGCGCACGAGCAGCTTCGGCGGCTGCGCGTGGGTGAGGCCCACGGCGAGCCCGATGCCGGCGACCCCCGCGGCGGCGAGCCGCTCGACGTACGGTTGCCACTCCGAGCGCCAGCCCTTCGTCTCGAGCCCGGTCGTGAGCAGCACCTCGCCACCCTCGAGGTACGGCGTCGGGTCGACCAGCTCGCTCGTCGCGACCCAGCGCACCTCGGCCTCGGCCATCGCGAGGTGGACCGGCACCAGTGCGAGCTCCCGGTGCGCGAGCAGGTCCGCGATCGTCACCATCGCGTCAGTGTCGCACAAGCGCCGGACACAGGTTGTGCAAAGCCGACATGGCGTCGTCGGCTCGCGACTCCTACCGTCGAAGGATCCAGCATCGCCGGACAGGAGCACGCCATGACCGCCACCACGACCGACCTCGAGACCGTTGCGGCCTCCGCGCCCGCCGTGGGCGGGCCGCAGCTGCCGCAGGAGCGCCGCCTCGTGACGGAGATCCCCGGCCCGCGATCGCGTGAGCTCGCCGCGCGCAAGGACGCAGCGGTGAGCAGCGCGGTGGGCACGATGCTGCCGATCTACACCGTGGCCGCCGGGGGCGGCGTGATCGTCGACGTCGACGGCAACTCGCTCATCGACCTCGGCTCCGGCATCGCGGTCACCACGGTCGGCAACAGCAACCCCCGCGTCGCGGAGGCGGTCGCCGCGCAGGCCGGGGCCTTCACCCACACCTGCTTCATGGTGACGCCGTACGACGGCTACGTCCGGGTCGCCGAGGCGCTCAACCGGCTCACGCCCGGGGACCACGAGAAGCGCACCGCCCTCTTCAACTCGGGCGCCGAGGCGGTCGAGAACGCCGTGAAGATCGCCCGGTCCCACACCGGCCGCCAGGCCGTCGTCGCCTTCGACCACGGCTACCACGGCCGCACCAACCTGACGATGGCGCTGACCGCGAAGAACATGCCCTACAAGCACGGCTTCGGACCGTTCGCGCCCGAGGTCTACCGCGCCCCGATGTCCTACCCCTTCCGCGACGGCGGCGACGGTCCCGCCGCCGCTCGTCGAGCGATCGACGTGATCGAGAAGCAGGTCGGCGCCACCAACCTGGCCGCGGTCGTGATCGAGCCGATCCAGGGCGAGGGCGGCTTCGTCGTACCGGCTCCGGGGTTCCTCCCGGCCCTTGCCGAGTGGTGCCGCGCCAACGGCGTGGTGTTCGTCGCCGACGAGGTGCAGACCGGCTTCGCCCGCACCGGCGACCTCTTCGCCTGCGACCACGAGGGCGTCGTGCCCGACCTGATCGTCACCGCCAAGGGCATCGCCGGCGGCCTCCCGCTCGCCGCCGTCACCGGCCGCGCCGAGATGATGGACGCCCCGCACGCGGGCGGCCTCGGTGGGACGTACGGCGGCAACCCGCTCGCCTGCGCCGCAGCGCTCGCCGTGATCGAGACCATCGAGACCGACGGCCTGGTCGACCGCGCCCGGGAGATCGGGGCCACGATGACCGCGCGGCTCGGCGCGCTCCAGGCGCGCGACCCGCGGGTCGGCGACCTCCGCGGCCGCGGCGCGATGATCGCCGTCGAGCTGGTCGAGCCCGGCACGGCCGAGCCGGACGCCGCCCTCGCGCAGCGGGTCGCCGCAGCCGCCCACGCCCAGGGCCTCGTGGTGCTCACCTGCGGCACGTGGGGCAACGTGCTGCGGTTCCTGCCGCCGCTCTCCATCCCCGACCACCTGCTGACCGAGGCGCTCGACGTCCTCGACGGCATCTTCGAGACGAGCTGACCGATGACCGACACCCTCGATCTGCCCGATCTGCCCGATCTGCCCGATCTGCCCGATCTGCCCGACCGGATCGCCGGCCTCGACCCCAAGCACGGCATCCACGTGGACGGTCGCGGCATCGGCGCCGCGCAGACCTTCGCCGTCCAGGACCCCGCGACCCTCGACGTGATCGCCGAGGTCGCCGACGCCGGACCGGCCGAGGCGAGCGCCGCGGTCGACGCCGCCGCTCGCGCCCTGCCGGCCTGGGCCGCCCAGACGCCGCGCGCCCGCGCCGAGCTGCTCCGCCGCGCGTTCGACGCGATCGTCGCCGAGACCGACCTGCTCGCCGCGCTCATCGTCGCCGAGAACGGCAAGTCCCAGGCCGACGCCCGGTCCGAGGTCGCCTACGCGGCGGAGTTCTTCCGCTGGTACTCCGAGGAGGCCGTCCGCAGTGACGGCGACTACGCCGTCGCGCCCGCCAGCGGCACCCGCACCATCGTCACGCACCGTCCGGTCGGTGTCGCCGCGCTCGTCACGCCGTGGAACTTCCCCGCCGCGATGGCGACCCGCAAGATCGCCCCGGCGCTGGCGGCGGGCTGCACCGTCGTGCTGAAGCCGGCTGCCGAGACGCCGCTGACCGCCCTCGCGATCATCCGCATCCTCAAGGACGCCGGCGTCCCGGACGGCGTCGTGAACCTGGTCCCCACCACCGACGCGCCCGCGGTCGTGACGGCCTGGCTCGAGGACGACCGGGTCCGCAAGGTCTCCTTCACCGGCTCGACCGGCGTCGGCCGCGCGCTCCTCCACCAGGCGGCGGACCGGGTCCTCAACGCGAGCATGGAGCTCGGCGGCAACGCGGCGTTCGTCGTCACCGCCGACGCCGACGTCGAGGCGGCCGTGGCCGGCGCGATGATCGCGAAGTTCCGCGGCGGCGGCCAGGCCTGCACCGCGGCCAACCGGTTCTACGTCCACGCCGACGTGGCGCACGAGTTCGTCCGGCGGTTCGGGGCTGCCGTTGAGGCACTGCGGGTCGGCCCCGGCGCCGACGCGACCTCCGAGATCGGCCCCCTCATCAGTGCCCGTGCCGTCGAGGGCGTCCGCGCCCTCGTCGAGGAGGCGGTGGCCGCAGGCGCGACCGTCGCCCACCGCGGTGCGACGCCCGAGGAGGGCTGGTACTTCCCGCCGACCGTCCTCGCCGACGTCGCTCCGGACTCGCCGATCCTCGGCCAGGAGATCTTCGGCCCGGTCGCGCCCGTCGTGGTCTGGGACGACGAGGAGCAGATGCTGGAGCAGGTCAACGGCACCGAGTTCGGCCTGGCGTCGTACGTCTTCGCCGGTCGGCTCCAGGACGCGCTCAAGATCGCCGAGCGCATCGACGCGGGCATGATCGGCGTCAACCGCGGCATCGTCTCCGACCCCGCCGCGCCGTTCGGCGGCTTCAAGCAGAGCGGCCTCGGCCGCGAGGGCGCCCGGGACGGGATCCGCGAGTTCCAGGAGACCCGGTACTACAGCGTGGACTGGTCGTGACGGCCCGCCGACGGGTCGTCGTCGTCGGAGGCGGGTACGCCGGCCTCGCCGCGGCGCGACGGATGCTCAAGCGCGGTCGCGACCTGGACGTCACCGTGGTCAACCCCCACGGCTACATGACCTACCAGCCGCTGCTGCCGGAGGTGGCCGCCGGCACGGTCCAACCGAGCCACGTGGTGGTCCCGCTGCGGTCCGCGGTGCCGGGCGCGCGGGTGCTCAGCGCCGCGCTGACGGGGCTGGACGCCGAGGCGAGGGTCGCGTCAGCGACGGCCGCGGACGGCACCGTCCACCGCCTGGAGTACGACGAGCTGGTGCTCGCCGTCGGCGCGGTCACCCGGATGTTCCCCGTGCCCGGTCACGTCGAGCACGCGATCGGCTTCCGGACCGTCGAGGAGGCGCTGCACCTCGGCAACCGGGTGCTCGCGCGGATCGAGCTGGCCGCGTCCTCGTCGTCGCCGGAGGTCCGCCGCCGGGCCCTGACCTTCGTCGTCGTCGGCGCGGGGTACGCCGGCGTCGAGGCGCTCGCCGAGCTGCAGGACATGGTGCGCCGCACGATCCACCGCTATCCCGGCCTGGCGATGGAGGACACCCGCTGGGTGCTCGTCGAGGCGGGCCCGCGGATCCTCGCCCAGCTGCCCGAGCGGCTCGCGACGTACGCCGCTGCCCATCTCATCGGTCGCGGGGTGGAGGTGCGGACCTCGACCACGGTCGCGGCCGTCGAGCCCGACCGGGTCGTCCTCGGCACCGGCGAGGTGGTCCCGGCCGACACCGTCGTCTGGACCGCAGGCGTCGTCGCCAACCCGGTGCTCCGCCGGCTCGGGCTGCCCTGCGACCCGGCAGGCCGGGTCGTCACCGACGCGTCCCTGCGGGTCCTCCCGGGCGTGTGGGCGCTGGGTGACTGCGCCGCCGTGCCCGACCTGGTCACCGGCGGCACCTGTCCGCCCACGGCGCAGCACGCGGTCCGCCAGGCGGTCCGGGTCGCCGACAACATCCGCGGCCCGATCCGCGACTACCGGCACAAGGACGCCGGGGCGGTCGCCTCGCTCGGCCTGCGCAAGGGCGTCGCCGAGCTGTACGGCGTCCCCCTGCGCGGCGTGCTCGCCTGGTGGGTCCACCGGCTCTACCACGGCAGCCGGCTGCCGTGCGCGCGTCGGCGGCTGCTCGTGAACCTGGTGTGGCTGCTGGGCTCCCGCGGCCGCGACCCGGTCGCCCTGCCGGCCCTCGAGTCCCCGCGCAAGCCGCTCGAGGACGCCCACGCCGCGCAGCGGGCGAGCTGACGGGCGGGCTGACGGCCGGGCTGACGGGCGATGTGACGGGCGATCTGACGGGCGATCTGATGGGCGATCTGACGGGAAGGGGGGCGATCGCGTGACCAGGCTGCCCACCCGTTCGCCCTGGTTCCGCGTGGAGCGGGTCACGGACGACCTCACCCGGGTCGACGAACCCCACGTCCACGAGCTGCTCCGGGCGAACATCTGGCAGCTGCGCGGCCGCGACCGGGACCTCGTGGTCGACGCCGGTCTCGGGGTGGCGTCGCTGCGGGCCCACGTGCCCCGGCTCTTCGAGCGGGACCCCGTCCTCGTCCTCACCCATCGACATCTCGACCACGTGGGGTCGGCCCACGAGTTCGGCGACCGCCGGATGCACGCGGCCACCGAGGTCGACGGCACCCCGGCCAGCCTGCGCGGGCCGGAGCTCGCGATGCTGCTGGGCCTGGAGTGGCCCGACGCGCCGGCCCTCCTGATCGACGGCGTGCCGTCGGAGACCTTCGGGATCGACGACTACGCGATCCCGCCGGCTCCGGCCACGCAGCACCTCGCCGACGGGGACGTCGTCGACCTCGGCGACCGCCGGCTCCGCGTCGTGCACCTCCCTGGTCACACGCCCGGCTGCCTCTGCCTCTTCGACGAGCAGAGCGGCGCGCTCTTCAGCGGCGACGTCGTGTACGACGACGTGCTGCTCGACGAGCTGCCCGAGTCGGACATCCCCGCCTACCTCGACAGCATGCGCCGGCTGCGGTCGCTGCCCGTCGAGATCGTCTATCCGGGTCACGGCGACCCGTTCCCGGGCGCGCGTCTCACCGAGCTGGTCGATGCCTATCTGGCGGCCCGCTCGGACCACGCTTCTTCGTAAAAAGTCCTGTGACCCCCTTCACAGGGACGCCGCTGTGTGCTTAATCTGAACCCGACTTTGAACGCCATTCAAAAATCGGAGATCCGACCATGGCCCACCCCCGCCTCGCTGCACCGGCCCTCGCCGCCGCCGGCACCCTCCTGGCCGCGAGCCTCACGGCCTGCGCCGGGAGCGACGCCGGCACCGGCTCCGGCGAGCCCGTCGCCGGCGGCACCCTCAACGTGATCCGCGCCAACCCGTTCGAGGGGTTCGAGGGCGACAAGCAGACCCTGAACTCGTCGTACCAGATCTCCCAGGCGGTGCTCGAGCCGCTGATCCGGATCGGCGAGGACGGCAAGTCGCTCGCTCCGGGCCTGGCGACGTCGTGGAAGTACGCCAAGGGCGGCACGCGGCTCGCGATCGAGCTCGACCCCGATGCGAGCTTCAGCGACGGCCAGCCGGTGACCGCCGACGACGTCGCCTTCTCGATCGAGACCTGGCAGGCCGGGCCCAACTACGGCGCATCGTTCGGCAGCATCGAGGAGATCGAGGTCGTCGACGAGAAGTCGCTCGTCCTGCACCTCTCGGTGCCCGACACCGCCCTCGTCGCCTTCCTGGCCTGGGGCAACGCCGGCGTGATGCCGAAGGACTTCGGGGGCCGCTCGGCCGAGGACTTCTACCAGGACCCGATCGGCGCCGGGGCGTTCACGGTCGAAAGCTGGAGCGCCAACGGCGAGGTCGTCCTGGAGAAGAACGACGACTACTACCTGGACGACCGGCCGTACGTCGACGAGGTCGTGAGCACGTTCGCGAGCGACCCGAACTCGGTGACCCTGCAGCTGCAGTCCGGCGAGGCCGACATGGCCGACGAGATCCTGCCGGTGACCGCGGCCACGCTTCCCGAGGGCTTCGCCTACCAGGGTCCGGAGCACCTCACGCCGGTCCTCGTCATGAACACCAAGCGGTCCGCGCTCGCCGACGCCGACGTGCGTCGCGCCATCGGCTACGCGATCGACTACGAGGCGATCGCCGAGGGAGCGCTCAAGGGCTACGGCATCCCGCCGGAGGGCAGCCTGCCGACCAACCTCGAGAACTGGGCGCCGCCGAGCGAGCCGTACTACTCCCGCGACCTCGACCGGGCGGAGGAGCTGCTCGAGGGAGCCGACGCTCCCGACGAGCTCGAGCTGATCTACCCGAACGACGCGAGCTCGAGCGTGATGGCGCAGGTGATCCAGGAGAACCTCGGCGAGATCGGCATCGACGTCGCGTTGAAGTCGGCCGACACCGGCACGGCGTACGGCGCGATGTCCGGCGGCGACTTCGACCTCGTCATCTTCTCCAACAACGCCATCACGACCGACGCGTCCGACCCCGCCTGGTACATCGTCGCGACGGGCACCATGTTCAGCGGCTACCCGACGGACGAGGCGATCTCGATCCTGACCGACTACGCCTCGACGGCCGACCCCGCCGCGAAGGAGGCGGCGATCACCGAGCTCCAGGACCTGTGGAGCACGGAGGCGCCGTACGTCGCCCTCGCCCACACGCCCGCGCTCGAGGGCATCCGCGACGTCGTGCACGGCGCGCAGGTGACCCCGTGGGGCGTCTACTACTTCGACACGATCTGGAAGAGCGAGTGAGCCGGGGCCGCTTCGCGTTCGTCCTCCGCCGGCTCCTCAGCCTGGCGCCGCTGCTGCTGGGGATCCTGCTGCTGGCGATGCTGCTCCTGAGCCTGGCGCCGGGCGACCCCGCGCGTCAGGTCGCGGGGCCGCGGGCGCCGCAGTCGGAGGTCGACGCCGTCGCCACCGAGCTCGGGCTCGACCGTCCGGTCTGGGAGCGCTACGTGTTGTACGTCGGCCAGGTGCTCAGCGGCGACCTCGGCACCTCGTTCAAGACCGGCCAGGCGGTCGGCGGCCAGGTGGTGGAGCAGCTGCCGATCACCTTGTCCGTCGCCTCGCTCGGGGTGCTGTTCGCGCTCCTCGTGACCGTCCCGTTGGCGGTCGCCGCGGCCCGTCGGCCCGACGGCCTCGTCGACCACCTGATCCGGCTGCTCGCGGTCTTCGGGATCGGGCTGCCGACGTTCTGGGTGGCGATCATGGCGATCCGGCTGGTCGCGCTGCCCACGGGCTGGTTCCCCGTCGCCGGCACCGGTGAGGGGACCGGCGACTTCCTGCGGGCCCTGGTGCTGCCGTCGAGCGTCGTGGCGATCAGCATCCTGGCGCCGATGGTGCGCAGCCTGCGGGCCACGATGATGGAGCTCGAGGACGCCGAGTTCGTGCTGGCCGCGCGCACCCTGGGCTTCGGTGGCTTCGCGCTGCTGCGCCAGTTCCAGCTCCGCAACGCGGTGCCCTCGCTGATCACGGTGACCGCGGCCCAGGCCGGCTACGCCCTCTTCGGGACGGTCGTGGTCGAGGTCGCCTTCGGCCTCCCCGGCCTCGGCCAGGGGCTGGTCGTCGCGTCGAGCACACAGGACTTCCCGCTCGTGCAGGGCTACGTGATCGTCTTCGCCGTCCTCGTCGTCCTTCTCTACCTCGTCTCCGACATCTTCAATGCCGTCGTCGACCCGCGCGTCAGGATCACGTCATGAGCACCATCACCAGCAAGGTCGGCCCCCTGGGCGCGATCGGCGGCGCAGCCGAGACCACGCGCCCACGCAGCCGGTGGAGCGGCCGGGTCAAGCTCGTGATCGGCCTGCTGATCGTCGCGACGTACGTCGTGCTGGCGCTGCTGGCGCCGTGGCTGACCTCGCACGACCCCACCGACCAGGACGTGCTCAACGCGCTCCAGGCGCCGTCGGCCGAGCACCCGCTCGGCACCGACGAGGCCGGGCGCGACGAGCTGGCGCGGCTGCTGTACGCCGCCCGGATCGACCTCCCGATCGCGTTCCTGGTGACCGTGCTGCCCTGCCTGCTCGGCACCGCGCTCGGCGTCGTGTGCGGCTACCTCGGCGGGTGGTTCGACGCCCTCGTGATGAGGATCAGCGACCTGCTCCAGGCGTTCCCGACGTACATCCTGATGATCGTGCTGGTCTTCAGCCTCGGGCACGGCGTCCGCTCGCTGCTCATCGCGTTCACCGTGGTCGGCTGGGTGGTCTACGCCCGGCTGGTCCGCACCGAGGTGCTCCGGATCCGCGAGGCCGGCTACATCACCGCGGCGGTGACGGCGGGCTTCCGGGCGCCGCGGATCATCGTGCGGCACGTCCTGCCCAACACCCTGCGGCAGACGCTGATCTACCTCACCTCCGACCTGGTGTTCGCGGTGACGGCCCTGGCCGCGTTCTCCTTCCTCGGCTTCGGCATCCAGCAGCCCACACCGGAGTGGGGTGCGATGACCGCGGCCGCGCAGCCCTACATGACCAGCAACATGTCCCTCACCGTGCTGCCCGGGCTGGTGATCACCGTGCTCGCGCTCGGGTTCGCCCTGCTCGGTGACGGCCTCCAGGACAGGAGGGGTGCGCGATGAGCACCGAGACGCCGAAGGGCGCGACCGCCGCCGTCCTGGCGGTCAGCGGGCTCAGCCTGCTCCGCGACGACGGCGTGACGCTGGTCGACGACCTGTCGTTCGAGCTGGCGGCCGGGGCCACGCTGGGCATCGTCGGCGAGTCGGGGAGCGGCAAGAGCCTGACCCTGCGCTCGGTGATGCAGATCCTCCCCGAGTGCGTCCGGCGCCGCGGCGAGATCCGCTGCGAGGCCCGGACGGCGATGATCTTCCAGGAGCCCGCGACCGCCCTGAACCCGACCATGCGGGTCGGCGACCTGGTCGCCCGGACCTGGCGGCGCCACCACCCCGGCTGCTCGGCCAAGGCGGCCCGCGCCGCCGCGGTCGACCTCTTCGGGCGGGTCGGCATCGACGACGCCGGCAGGCGGCTGCGGGCGTGGCCGCACGAGCTCTCCGGCGGCATGCGCCAGCGGGTGATGATCGCCGCGGCACTCGCCACGGATCCCGACGTACTGCTCTGCGACGAGCCGACGACCGCCCTCGACGTGCGGGTGCAGGCGCAGATCCTGCAGCTGCTGCGCGACCTGGTCGCCGAGCGGGGCATGGCGATGGTGTTCGTGAGCCACGACCTCGCCGTGGTGGCCAGCGTGTGCTCGCAGATCATGGTCATGCGCGACGGCAGGCTGGTCGAGGCGGGTCCGTTGGACGACGTGCTCGCCGAGCCCGCGGAGCAGTACACCCGCGACCTGCTGGCGGCGAACCTCGCCCGCCGGCTCGCCGACCGAGAAGGAGTGCTGCGATGACGGCAGCGACCGACCTGCTCGAGATCGACCACGTCACCGTGCGGTTCGGCCACGGCCACGGCAGCGGCGCGTTGCGTCGCCGTCTCAAGCTGGCCCCGCCGATCGTGGCCGTCGACGACGTCAGCCTGACCGTGCCGGCCGGCGGTGCCGTCGGGATCGTCGGCGAGTCCGGCTCCGGGAAGTCCACGCTGATGCGCACCGTGCTCGGCCTGCACGCCCCCGACGCCGGCGAGATCCGGTTCCGGGGCACGACGCTCCGGCCACGGCGCGACCTCGCGACCCGCCGCGCGATGCAGATGGTGTTCCAGGACCCGGGCACGACGCTCAACCCCGCCCTGACCGTCGGCGCGACGCTCGAGGAGCTGCTCCGGGTGCACCAGGTGGTCCCCGCGGCGCAGGTCGACCGCCGGGTGAAGCAGCTGCTCGACCTCGTCCACCTGCCCGCCACCGTCCGTGAGGCCCGGCCGGCGCGGCTCTCCGGTGGCCAGAAGCAGCGGGTCGCGATCGCCCGGGCGCTCGCCCTGGAGCCGGAGCTGATCGTCGCCGACGAGGCCACCAGCGCCCTCGACGTCGTCGTCCAGGCCTCCGTGCTCGACCTGCTCGCGGAGCTCCGCAGCACCACCCAGGTGACCCTGGTGTGCATCAGCCACGACCTGGACCTGGTCCGCTACCTGTGCGACACCGCCGTGGTGATGCGCCGCGGCAGGGTGGTCGAGCAGGGTGAGGTCGGCGCGCTGTTCGCCGCGCCGAGCGACCCCTACACCGCGGAGCTGATCGCTGCCGCCCCCTCCCTTGCCCGCACCACAGAACAGGACCTCCGATGACGACCAAGCGTCAATCGCGCCGTGCCGAGATCGCGCGCGCCGCGGTCCGCCCCCTCAGCGCGCAGGGCGTCAACAACGTGCGCCTGTCCGACCTCGGCGAGAGCCTGGGCATGACCGGCGCGCACCTCCTCTACTACTTCGAGAGCAAGAACGACCTGTTCATGACCGCGCTGCGGATCATCGAGCAGGACCTCCGCGACCACGTGCTGCGGGCGTTCGACGGCATGGAGTCGGCGCGGGAGCGCTGGGAGTGGGTGCTCGACACCGGCGCTCCGGCCGGCCTCGACGACAGCGGGCTGCTGATGTGGCTGGAGGCCTGGGCCGGCGCGGTCCACGAGAAGGACGTGCTCGAGCTGATCTCCGAGCTGGAGAGCGCGTGGCAGGGGCTGCTCCGCGACACCCTGACGTACGGCGTCGACCGCGGCGAGCTGCCCGACGACATCGACCTCGACCTGATCGTCGAGGGCGTCTCCGCGCTGCTCGACGGCCTGACCATCCGCGTCGTCGTCGGCTACCGGCCGGTCGACCACGACGCCGCGATGAGGATCGTCCGGCAGTTCGTCGGCCCGCTGCTGCCCTGGCGCGACGCCACCGGCGGTGACCAGTGAGTACGACGCCCGCGTGGCGGATGCCGGCCGAGACCGAGCCCCACGAGCGCGCGTGGATGGCGTGGCCGTCGGCGTCGTACACCCTCGGTGAGTCGGCCTCCGAGGCCGAGGAGGCATGGACCGCCTGGGCCGCGGTGGCCAACGCGATCTCCGAGCACGAGCCGATCAGCGTGCTGGTCGACCCCGCCGACCCCCACTGCCGCGTCGAGGCCCGCCGGCGGCTGTCGGGTGCGGTCGACCTGGTCGATGCCCGCCTCGACGACGCCTGGTACCGCGACATCGGGCCGACCTTCGTCGTCGGCGCCGGCAACCAGCCCGACCAGGACCGCCTCGGTGCCGTCAACTGGGTGTTCAACGGCTGGGGCCGGCAGGAGTGGGCGACCTGGGAGCACGACGCCCTCGCCAGCGGGGTCGCGACCGAGCTCAGCGGCGCCGTCCGGATCGACTCGGCGATGGTCAACGAGGGCGGCGGGATCCACACCGACGGGCTCGGCACCTTCCTCGTCACCGAGACCGTCCAGCTCGACCCCAACCGCAACCCCGGCTGGACCAAGGCCGACGTCGAGGCCGAGCTGGCCCGCACCGTCGGGGCTCGGAAGGTGATCTGGCTGCCCCGTGGCCTGACCCGTGACTCCGAGCGCTTCGGCACCCGCGGGCACGTCGACATCGTCGCGACGTTCACCGCGCCCGGCCGGCTGCTCGTCCACGACCAGCGCGACGACAGCCATCCCGACGTCGCCGTCAGCGCCGAGGTCATCGACCTGCTGTCGCGCGAGACCGACGCCGATGGCCGCCCGCTCGAGGTGGTCCGGCTGCCCGCGCCCAAGACGCTCGTCGACGACATCGGCTGGGTCGACTACAGCTACGTCAACCACTTCGTGCTCAACGGCGCCGTGGTCGCGTGCTCCTTCGACGACCCGGTCGACGCCGAGGCCCGTGACGTCATCGCCGACGCCTACCCGGGCCGGTCGGTCGTCACCGTCGACGCGCGTGCGCTCTTCGCCCGCGGCGGCGGCGTCCACTGCATCACCCAGCAACAGCCGGTCACGACAGGCCCGACCACCGAAAGAGGTACCCCATGAAGACGCTCGTCGCCGACTCCCAGCCCTCGCTGGCGCGGGTCAGCGAGCCCGACCGCACCCCGCTGACCGTCGGGCTGGTGCAGACCCGCTGGCACGAGGACCCGGACGAGCACGCCGCCGTCCTCGACGACGGCATCCGCTCGGCCGCCGACGCCGGCGCGGAGGTCGTCTTCCTGCCCGAGCTCACGCTGCTGCGCTATCCCGCGGACGTCCGCGCGGGAGACCGGCCGGTCGAGCTCGCCGAGGAGCTCGAGGGCGGGCCGACGTTCGCGCTCGCCGCGCGTGCGGCCAAGGAGAACGGGGTCTTCGTGCACGCGTCGCTCTACGAGCGCGACGACCCCGACAGCGGCACCGACACCGGCCCGGACACCGGCGACGGACGCGGCTTCAACACCGCGATCATGGTCTCCCCCGACGGTGAGCTGGTCGGCCGCACCCGCAAGCTGCACATCCCGGTCTCCGCGGGCTACTACGAGGACACCTACTTCCGGCCGGGACCGGCCACGTCGCCGTACCCGGTCCTCGACCTCGCCCTGCCGTCGGCGCCCCGGGTCGGCCTGCCGACCTGCTGGGACGAGTGGTTCCCCGAGGTCGCGCGCGCCTACTCGCTGGGGGGCGCCGAGGTGCTGGCCTACCCGACGGCGATCGGGTCCGAGCCGGACCACCCGGACTTCGACACCCAGCCGCTCTGGCGGCACGTGATCGTCGGCAACGGCATCACCAGCGGCCTGTTCATGGTCGTGCCGAACCGCTGGGGGAGCGAGGGCGTGATCACGTTCTACGGCTCGTCGTTCATCAGCGACCCCTACGGCCGGGTCCTCGTCGAGGCGCCGCGCGAGGGCGACGTCGCCCTGGTCGCCACCCTCGACCTCGCCCAGCGCCGCGACTGGCTCGACCTCTTCCCGTTCGACACCACCCGCCGCCCCGACACCTACGCCGCGCTCGTCCAGCCCTGACCCAGCTCGAACCCCCGACCCACCTCGAAGGAGGAGCAGTGACCACATTGATCGGCCCCACCCCGCCGTACGCCCTCGTCCGCCCGCCCGCGGCGACGCTGACCGACGGCATCGTCACGTTCATCGAGCGCGAGCCCGTCGACCTCGAGCGAGCCCGTGAGCAGTGGCGCGGCTACGTCACCGCCCTCGAGGCCGCCGGCTGGCCGACGGTCGAGGTCGACGGCGACGACTCCCTCCCGGACTCGGTGTTCGTCGAGGACGCCGTCGTCATGTTCGGCGACCTCGCCGTCGTCACCAACCCCCAGCAGCCGGCCCGCAACCCCGAGACGGTCGCCGCCGAGAAGAAGGTCCGTGAGCTCGGCTTCGAGACCGCCACGATCACCGACGGCAACCTCGACGGCGGTGACGTGCTCAAGGTCGGCCGGCAGGTCTACGTCGGCCTCACCGGTACGACGGACGCGGCCGCCGTCGCTCAGCTGGCGGGGATCCTGGAGCCGCGCGGCTGGACGGTCACCCCGGTGCCCGTGACGAAGGCGCTCCACCTCAAGAGCGCGGTCACCGCCCTGCCCGACGGCACGGTCATCGGCTACGGCCCGGTGGTCGACGACCCCTCCGTCTTCCCCTCCTACCTCGAGGTACCCGAGGAGCCGGGCGCGCACGTGGTGGTGCTGGACGACCACACGGTGCTGATGAGCTCACGCGCACCGAGGACGGCCGAGATGCTCCGGGCTCGCGGCCTCGACGTGGTGACCGTCGACATCGCCGAGTTCGAGAAGCTCGAGGGCTGCGTCACCTGCCTCAGCGTGCGAGTCCGACCGTGAAGCGCCTGTTCGTCGCGCAGACGGTCCACACCCTCGACCCCGCCGTCCCGGCGGCGACCGGGATCCTCGTCGAGGACGGCCGGGTGCTCGCCGTCGGCGCCGCCCCCGAGCTGCGCGCCGTGACCAGCGACGTCGTCGACCTCGGCGACGCCGTCGTGACGCCCGGGCTGGTCGACGGCCACGCCCACCCGGTCGCGGGCCTCGAGCTCACCGACGGCGTGGACCTCACGGACGCGCTGGACCTCGACACCGTCAGGACGCTGCTCGCGGAGGAGCGCGACCGGCTGGAGCCCGGCGCGTGGCTCAAGGGCTGGGGCCTCAACCCCGTCGTCTTCGGCGGGAAGGCGCCCACCGCAGCGGACCTCGGGCCGGCCTTCACCGGGATCCCCGGCTACGTCCAGATCTACGACGGGCACGCGTCGATCGCGTCCCACGAGGCGCTGGTCCTGGCCGGCATCGACGGTCCGATCACGTTCGCCTCCAGCTCGCGGGTCGACCTGGACGCCGACGGCCGGCCGACGGGCTACCTGGTCGAGGCCGACGCGTGCGAGGTCCTCGAGCGAGTGATCCCGCCGCTGACCATCCCCGAGCAGGTCGACCGGCTCCGTGCGCTGCTGGGCGGCATGGCGGCGGTCGGCTACACCGGGCTGCACGCGATGGACTTCCGGGACCCGGCACTCGAGCTGGTCACCCTGCTCGAGGAGGACGGCGACCTGCCGCTGCGGATGGGGTTCAACCCGATGCTGATGCCGGAGGACGCCGGGCCGGACGTCGTACTGGCTCTGCAGGGGCGGCACGGACGGCGCTGGCGGGTCGAGGGCGTCAAGCTGATGGTGGACGGCACGATCGACCACGGCACCGGCTGGCTCGAGTACGCCGACACCCACGGCGAGGGCCTCGACGCGCTGTGGCGCGACTTCGACCGGTTCCGGGACGCGGTGACCACGCTCCACCGCGCCGGCGTCAACTGCGCCGTGCACGCGATCGGCGACCGCGGCGTACGCCAGGTCCTCGAGCTGTTCGTCGCGCTGCGGGAGGAGCACGGCCCGCTCGCCCGGCACCGGATCGAGCACATCGAGACGATCCCGGACGACGTGGTCAAGATGTTCGGTACCGGCGCCGCGGCGGCCAGCATGCAGCCGCTGCACTGCACCTGCTTCAACAACGCGGACCGGTCGGACTCCTGGTCCCAGCGGCTCGGCGACGGGCGGGTGGACAACGGCTTCCGGTGGAGCGACATCCGCTCGGTCGGCGGCTTGATGGCGCTGGGCTCGGACTGGCCGATCGCGCCGTACGACCCGCGCTGGATCATGGCCGACGCGCGGCTGCGGCGCCGGTTCGACCGCCCCGAGGTGGAGCCGATCCACCCCGAGCAGGCACTCGACGCCCGTCAGGTGCTCGAGGGCTTCACCAGCCACGCCGCGCTGGCCTCGGGGGAGGAGGGCCACCGCGGCCGGATCGCCGCCGGCTTCGACGCCGACTTCACCGTCTTCGGCGCCGACCCGCTGGAGCTCGACCCGGAGGCGCTGGCGACGGTCGAGGTCCGCGGCACGATCGTGGCGGGGGAGCCGGTCGTGGCCTGAGCCCCGACCGGGGATGATGGGGTCATGGACACCTCCGCTGTTGGCTCCGACGCAGCCGCCGAGGCCGATCCGCCGCACGTCGGCGGTCATCCGGACGAGCCGCACGAGGAGGGCTTCAACGACCGGCTGAACTGGCTGCGCGCCGGGGTTCTCGGCGCGAACGACGGCATCGTTTCGGTCGCCGGCATCGTCCTCGGCGTCGCGGGGGCGACCACCGACCGGACCGCGATCATGATCGCCGGCGTGGCCGGGCTCGTCGCCGGTGCGATGAGCATGGCGGCGGGGGAGTACGTCTCGGTCAGCACCCAGCGCGACTCCGAGGAGGCGCTGCTGGCCAAGGAGCGGCGCGAGCTGAGGGAGGACCCCGACGACGAGCTGGCCGAGCTGGCGGGCCTGTACGTCGAGAAGGGCCTCGACGCCGACCTCGCGCTCCAGGTCGCGCGCCAGCTCACCGAGAAGGACGCGCTCGCCGCCCACGCCGAGGTGGAGCTCGGCATCGACCCCGACGACCTGACCAGCCCCTGGAACGCGGCGTTCGCCTCGATGGTGGCCTTCACGGTCGGTGCCCTGCTGCCGCTCCTGACGATCCTGCTCGTCACCCCCGACCTCCGGGTGGCGGTCACCATCGGGGCCGTGATGGCCGCGTTGGCGCTCACCGGCTGGGCGAGCGCCCGCTTCGGCTACGGACCCGCGCGACGGGCGGTGCTCCGCAACGTCGTGTGGGGGCTGCTCGCGATGGTCGTCACCCACCTGATCGGCCAGGCCCTCGGGACCCAGCTCTGATGGCGATCTGATGGGCACCCGGCTGTTCGCGGCGATCGTGCCGCCCGCTGAAGCCGTCGAGCACCTCGACACGTTCCTGGAGCCGCGGCGCGAGGCCGCCTCCGGCCCGGGATCGAACCTCCGGTGGACGCTCGCCGACCACCTGCACATCACGCTGGCCTTCATGCCGGACGTCCCCGAGCATCTCGTCGACGAGTACGGCGACCGGCTCGCCGACCGGCTGGCCCGGACCCCGGTCCCCGTGCTCCGCCTGGCGGGCCCCGTGGTGTTCCCGAACGCCGCCGAGACCCGGGTGCTCGCGGTCGGCGCGGTGCCCGAGAGCGAGGGGGCGGACGTCGTGCTCGAGCGGATCGCGGGGCGCGCCCGCAACGCCGCCGTCACCGTGGGCGCCGAGGTCGACGGCCAGCGGTTCCGGCCGCACGTCACGGTCGCGCGACTGCGCCGACCCGCCGACACGACCAACTGGGTGCGGGTGCTCGAGACCTACATCGGCCCGGAGTGGCCGGTCGTCGAGGTCGCCCTGATCGCCTCCCACCTCGGACAGGGACCGCGCGGTCGGCCCCGCTACGAGACCCTCGCCACGATCCCGCTCGGCCAGTAGACCCGATGCTGCTCCTCGTCCTCGACCTGCTCGGGATCGCCGTGTTCGCGGTGTCCGGTGCCCTCGTCGCGGTCCGGCAGCGCCTCGACATCATCGGCGTGCTGGTCCTGGCGACGGTCACCGGGCTCGGCGGCGGGTGGATCCGTGACGTGCTGATCGGCGACACCCCGCCGGCATCGCTGGAGGACTGGCGCTACCTGTCGGTCGCGGTCACGGCCGGCCTGCTGGCGTTCTGGTTCCATCCGGCGCTCGAGCGGATGGACCGGCAGGTCATCGTCTTCGACGCGTTCGGGCTCGGCCTCTTCGGCGTGGCGGGCGCGCTCAAGGCTGCCGAGCACGGCCTGGGTCCGCTGCCCGCCGCGATCCTCGGCATGGTGACCTGCATCGGCGGCGGCCTGCTCCGCGACGTCCTCGCCGGCCAGGTGCCGGTGGTGCTGACGAGCGGCGAGCTCTACGCGATCCCCGCACTGGCGGGGTCGGCGGTCGCGGCCGTCGGATTCGAGCTCGGTGCGCCGACCGCCGCGGTCGCCCTGCCCGCCGCCGCCCTCATCACCGGCTGGCGGCTGATCGCGATCCGGCGCGGCTGGCGCGCGCCGGTGCCGGGCGTTCGTCGTACGTGAGCGACCGGCAGGTCAGTTCGGCAGGTCAGTCCGGCAGGTGGTGGATGATCTCGTCGACCTTGTCCTTGGCGTCGCCGAAGAGCATCAGGGTGTTCTCGCGGAAGAACAGCGGGTTCTGGACGCCGGCGTAGCCGGTGGCCATCGAGCGCTTGAAGACGATGACCTCGGAGGCGTTCCAGACCTCGAGCACCGGCATGCCGGCGATCGGGCTGGTCGGGTCCTCGGCAGCGGCGGGGTTGACGGTGTCGTTGGCGCCGATGACGAGGACGACGTCGGTGGAGGGGAAGTCGTCGTTGATCTCGTCCATCTCGAGGACGATGTCGTAGGGCACCTTGGCCTCGGCGAGCAGCACGTTCATGTGGCCGGGGAGCCGACCGGCGACCGGGTGGATGCCGAACCGGACGTCGATGCCGCGGGCGCGGAGCTTGCTGGTGAGCTCGGCGACGGGGTACTGGGCCTGCGCGACCGCCATCCCGTAGCCCGGGGTGATGATGACCGAGGAGGCGTTGGCCAGGGTCTCGGCGGCCTCGACCGCCTGGACCTCACGGTGCTCGCCGTAGTCGGTGTCGCCCGACGACGGCGCCTCGATGCCGAACCCGCCGGCGATGACGGAGATGAACGACCGGTTCATCGCCTGGCACATGATGTAGCTCAGGTAGGCACCCGAGGAGCCGACCAGCGCGCCGGTCACGATGAGCAGGTCGTTCTCCAGCAGGAAGCCGGAGGCCGCCGCGGCCCACCCGGAGTAGCTGTTGAGCATCGACACCACGACCGGCATGTCCCCGCCGCCGATGGAGGCGACGAGGTGCCAGCCCAGGGCGAGCGCGACCAGCGTGACCAGGACGAGCAGCCACAGCTGGGGATCGATGACGAACCACACGGTCAGCGCTCCGAACGCCACGAGCGCGCCGAGGTTGAGGTAGTTCTTGCCCGGCAGCACCAGCGGGGCGGACTTCATCCGCGCGGAGAGCTTGAGGAACGCCACGATCGAGCCGGTGAAGGTCACCGCGCCGATGAAGACGCCGATGAAGACCTCCGCGGAGTGCACGCCGAGCAGGTCCTGGGCGGCGAGCACCTCGGCGTGGTGGCTGCCGGGGTCGTCCTCGACCTCGAGGTAGCCGTTCCAGCCGACGAGCACGGCGGCCAGACCCACGAAGCTGTGCAGCAGCGCGATCAGCTCGGGCATGCCGGTCATCTCGACGACGCGGGAGCGCCACAGGCCGATGACGGCACCGATCGCCATCGCCGCGACCAGCAGCGCGACGGCGAGGGCGTCCATGTCGTCGTCGACCGCGACCGCGATGGTCGCGATGAGCGCGATCGCCATGCCGAAGATGCCGAAGGTGTTGCCCACCTTGGCCGTCTCGTGGTGGGAGAGCCCGGCGAGGGCGAGGATGAAGAGCAGGGCGGCGACGATGTAGGCCGCGGTCGACGCGGTCCCGATCGAGACCAGCATCGAGGCCTGCATCGAGCTCAGGAGAGGCGAGATCATCTGGGTTCAGTCCCTAACTATCTGGCCGTCAAGACCGGGTGAACAGTCCGAGCATGCGGCGGGTCACCGCGAAGCCACCGAACACGTTGATGCTGGCGAGCAGGGTCGCGACGAACGCGATGAGCATGATCGGCGTGCTCTCCGCGCCGAGCTGCAGGAGCGCTCCGACCACGATGATTCCGGAGATCGCGTTGGTCACCGACATCAGCGGTGTGTGCAGCGCGTGGTGCACGTTGCCGATGACGTAGTAGCCGATCACGATCGCCAGCGCGAAGACCGTGAGCCGCTCCTGGAGGGGCGGTGGGGAGATCGAGATCAGCGCGAACAGCACCAGCGCCGCGATGCCGACGATCGTGATCCGGCCGCGCGCGGTCAGCTTGGCCTTCTCCTCCTTCATCCCCGCGGGATGGGTGTCCACGACCTTGGGGGTCGCGGAGACCTGGACCGCGGGCGGCGGCCACAGCACCTCGGACTGGGTCTCGCCGTCGCGGTGCTGCGTCACGGTGATGCCGCGCTGGACGACGTCGTCCATGTCCAGCGTGAGCATCCCGTCCTTCTCGGGCGTCAGCAGCTTGAGCAGGTTGACGATGTTGGTGCCGTAGAGCTGGGACGTCTGGGCCGGCAGCCGGCCGGCGAGGTCGGTGTAGCCGAGGATCGTGACGCCGTGGTCGGTCACCACGCGCTGGTCCGCCTCGGTGCCGGCGCAGTTGCCGCCGTTGGCCGCGGCCATGTCGACGATGACGCTGCCCGGTCGCATCTGGGCGACGGTCTCGGCGTGGATCAGCTTCGGCGCCGGACGTCCCGGGATCAGGGCGGTCGTGATGACGATGTCGGCCTTGCGGGCCTCCTCGTCGTACATCGACGCGGTGGCCGCCTCCTGCTCCGCGGTCATCTCCTTGGCGTAGCCGGTCTCGGAGACCTCTGACTCGAAGTCGACCTCGACGAACTCGCCACCCAGCGACTCGACCTGCTCGGCCACCTCGGGCCGTACGTCGAACGCCCGGACGACCGCGCCCATCGCCGATGCCGCGCCGATCGCGGCCAGTCCGGCGACGCCGGCACCGACCACGAACACCCGGGCGGGCGGGATCTTGCCGGCCGCGGTGACCTGGCCGGTGAACATCCGGCCGAACTCGTGCGCGGACTCGATCACGGCGCGGTAGCCGGCGACGTTGGCCATGGAGGACAGGACGTCCATCGACTGGGCGCGGGAGATCCGCGGCACGGCGTCCATGGCGAGCGCCGTCACGCCCTGGGCGGCGAGCCGTTCGACCAGCTCGGGGCTGCGGCCGGGCGCCATGATCGCGACGACCGTCGCGCCGGCCCGGAGCCGGCCGATCTCCTCGGCCGAGGGGGCGTTGACCTTGACCACGACGTCGGCGGCCCAGACGTCCTCGGCGCTGCCGATCCTCACCCCGGCCTCCGCGAAGGCCTCGTCGGCCTGGTCGGCGTGCGCGCCCGCACCGGACTCGACGACGACGTCGTAGCCGAGCCCTTGGAGCTGGTTGGCGGTCTTCGCGGTCGCCGCGACGAGCGTCTCGCCGGGCTTCGACTCGCGGGGGATTCCGATCAGCATCACTGCCTCGCTTCCGGCTGGGGTTCCGGGGATCCAGCGCAGGTCAACCTACAAGGCCCGGGACCCCGGCACGGAAGGATGTCCGGAAACCAGCCGAATGGCGGATGTGGACCGTGACCTGGCCCACAACCCCTTTCGCGGCTACCCGACGATGCCGTAAAGGCGGTCGCCCGCGTCGCCGAGGCCGGGGACGATGTAGCCCTTCTCGTTGAGGCGCTCGTCCATGGCCGCGGTGACGATCGTGACGGGCACGTCGAGGCCGGTGAGCTCCTCCTCCAGCCGGGCGCAGCCCTCGGGCGCGGCGAGCAGGCAGACGGCCGTGATGTGGTCGGCGCCGCGGTCGGTCAGGAACCGGATCGCCGCCGCCAGCGTCCCCCCGGTCGCGAGCATCGGGTCGAGCACGTAGCACTGGCGGCCGCTGAGGTCGTCGGGCAGGCGCTCGGCGTACGTCGAGGCCTCGAGCGTCTCCTCGTTGCGCACCATGCCGAGGAAGCCGACCTCGGCGGTCGGCAGCAGCCGCATCATCCCGTCGAGCATGCCGAGGCCCGCGCGCAGGATCGGTACGACGAGCGGGCGGGGCGTCGCGAGCTTGGTGCCGGTCGTCGGGGCGACGGGGGTGACGATGTCGCAGGCCTCGACCCGGACGTCGCGGGTCGCCTCGTAGGCGAGGAGGGTGACCAGCTCGTCGGCGAGGTTGCGGAAGGTGGGCGAGTCGGTCGTCTCGTCGCGGAGCACGGTCAGCTTGTGGGCCACGAGCGGGTGGTCGACGACGAGGGTGCGCATGCCCCGAACCTTAGGCCCCGGACGCCCCGATGCTGAGCCCCCGCCGACATGCTCTGGTCTGATCCGGCGGTTGGTGTCACCCTTGAGACGTGACCGCATCGGATGCTGTCGACTTCGCCCTGGCCGCCTACCGCGAGGAAGGCGTGTGGCAGGTCGCCGAGCTGACCCACGACCACGTGGAGGATGTGGAGACGCTCGCCTCCGCGCTGCGCCGCTTCCCCGGTGACCACGGCGCCGTCGGCCTGGTCGCGATCGACGAGGACTTCTTCGTCGTCGTCCGGGTCGCGGGCCAGAGCACCCGGGTCCTGCTGTCCGACGTGACGGCTGCCGGGGAGTGGGAGCTCGCCGCCTCGGCGGTGGAGTTCCTGCACCTGCCGATGCCCGAGGACGAGGACGAGCCGGAGGCCGCGGGCGACCTCGACCTCCTCGGCGACCTCGGCCTGCACGCCATGGACCTCGCGGTGCTGCTCGACGACGACGACCTCTACCCCGACGAGATGCTCTCCGACGTCGCCCGCCGGCTCGGGTTCGGCGAGCTCTTCGACGACGCGATCGGTTTCACCTCGGCGTGATCACCCACAACAGGTGGCGGGAGCCGATGCTCGCCGCCCTGGCCGAGGCGCGCGCCGCGCTGGCGACGAGCGACGTCCCGATCGGCGCCGTCGTCGTCGACGGTGGCGGCACCGTCGTCGGCGTCGGTCGCAACGTGCGCGAGGCGGACGCCGACCCGACCGGCCACGCCGAGGTGGTCGCGCTCCGGGCCGCCGCCCGGGCCCGGGGGGAGTGGCGGCTCGACGGGGGCACCCTCGTCGTGACGCTCGAGCCGTGCACGATGTGCGCCGGCGCCGCCGTGCTGGCGCGCGTCGAGCGGGTGGTCTTCGGCGCCTGGGACCCCAAGGCCGGCGCGGTCGGCTCCCTCTGGGACGTCGTCCGCGACCGTCGGCTCAACCACCGGCCCGAGGTGGTGGCCGGCGTGCTGGCCGAGGAGTCGGCCGCGCTGCTCGAGGAGTTCTTCGCCGCCCAGCGATGAGCACGACGCCGCGGGCCGGTCCGGCCTGCCCGAGCCCCGGACATCCCGGACGCCCCTAGCATGTCGCCATGGCGGAGCGACCCCCGCGCGTTGCGTCGGCGCGGAATCCCAGCATGGCTGACGTGGCAGAGCGTGCTGGTGTCTCGCACCAGACGGTCTCGCGGGTCCTGAACGACTCCCCGCTCGTCAAGGACGCCACCCGCGAGCGGGTGCTCGCGGCGATCCAGGCGCTCGGCTACCGCCGCAACAACGCGGCGCGGATGCTCGCGACCAACCGGTCCGGCCGGATCGGCATGGTCTCCGCGCACCTCGCCCTCCACGGCCCCAGCATGATCGCGGCCGCGGTGCAGGGCGCGGGCCACGAGGCGGGCTACCAGGTCTCGGTCATCGGCCTGCTCGAGATCTCCGAGGTCTCCCTCCGCGACGCGGTCGAGCGGCTCCTCGACCAGGCGGTCGAGGCGATCGTCGTGGCCGTCGCGCACCGCGACGCGGTCCACCTCGTGAGCGGTCTCTCGTTGCCGATCCCGGTGGTCCTGGTCCAGGGGGTGCGCGCCGGCGAGCCGATGGCCGCGGGCATCGACCAGCACGCGGGAGCGCTGCTCGCCACCGAGCACCTGTTGGACCTGGGACACCGCGGCGTCGCCCACGTCAGCGGTCCGCTGGACTGGATCGAGGCTACCCAGCGGCGGCTCGGCTGGCGGGAGGCCCACGAGGCGCGGGACCTGCTGCCGGGGCCCGAGGTCGAGGGGGACTGGTCGGCGGCCAGCGGGTACGACGCGGGCGTCAGGATCGGGCACCACGACGAGGTCACGGCGGTGTTCGTCGCCAACGACGCGATGGCGCTCGGAGTGCTCCGCGCGTTGCACGAGTGCGGGCGCCGGGTGCCGGAGGAGGTGAGCGTGGTCGGGTTCGACAACGTGGCCGAGGCGGCGTACTACTGGCCGGCGCTCACCTCCGTGGACCAGCAGTTCTCCGAGCTGGGACGGCAGGCGGTGGCCCTCACCGTGCGCGCGCTGGGGGGCGAGGAGCAGCCCACAGCCGCGCTGCTGCGGCCCGAGCTGGTCGTCCGGGCCTCCAGTGCCGCGCCGCGCCGCTGATCCACCGACGATGTTAACGTTCACAACGTGCGCATCCACGAGGGAGCCCTGGTCATCGGCGATGCTCCCGGCCCCGAGCTGCACGTGCTGCCCCTCGGCGCCACGGTCCACCGGCTCCGGGTCACCTGCGGTGACGGCGTCCGCCGGGACGTCTGCCTGGGCCTTCCCGGTCCGGCTGACCTGCTCGCCTCGACCGACTACCTCGGCGGCACGATCGGCCGCTACGCGAACCGGATCGCCGGCGGCCGGTTCACGCTCGACGGCGAGCGCTTCGAGGTAGGGACCCACGACCGCGGCAACCACCTCCACGGCGGGCCGGACGGGTTCGACCGCAGGACCTGGGACGTGGTCGCGCACGATGCGGACCGCGTCCGGCTGCGGCTGGTGAGCCCCGACGGGGACCAGGGGTTCCCTGGCGAGCTGACGGCCGAGGCGCTGTTCTCGGTGACGCCCGACGCCCTCGAGCTGGAGCTGTCGGCCGTGACGACCCGGCCGACGGTGGTGAACCTGACCAGCCACGCCTACTTCAACCTGGCGGGGGCGGGGTCCGTCGACGAGCACCTGTTGGAGGTGCCGGCCAGCCGCTACACGCCGGTCGACGAGACCGGCATCCCCCTCGGTGACCACGCACCCGTCGGTGGGACGCCCTTCGACCTGCGGGAGCCGACGCGCGTCGGCGACGCCGTACGGTCGGCGCACCCGCAGGTCGTCGGCGCGCGCGGCATCGACCACAACCTCGTCGTGGACGGGGTCGGGTGGCGGCGGATGGCCGCGCTCGTCGCCCCGCGCACGGCGACCCGCATGGAGCTCTGGTCGGACCAGCCGGGGCTGCAGGTCTACACCGGCAACTTCCTCGACGGCGCGACGACCTCGCGCGACGGCGGACTGCTCCGCCAGGGCGACGGCATCGCGCTCGAGCCGCAGCTGGCGCCCGACTCGCCCAACCGTGCCGGGTGGCCGTCGGCGGTCCTCCGTCCCGGGGAGACCTACCGGTCGCGGATGGCCTGGCATTTCCGTGCCTCGGACTGAGACCCTCAGAGTGAACGTTCACATTTCTTCGTCCCAGCTCTTGACGCGACCGAATGTTAGCGCTCACACTCACTGATCAGTGACACTCGTCACAGGGCCGGGACGCCCGAGGATGTGGAGGAAAAATCGTGGTGAAGAAGACTTTGACCGCCGCCAGTGCGCTCCTCGTGGGCGTGGCTGCGTTGGCCGGGTGCGGTGACTCCGACGCGAGCGGGGGAGACGGCAAGATCGTGATGGGCTTCGCCCAGGTCGGCGCCGAGAGCGGCTGGCGCACGGCGAACACCGAGTCGATCAAGGAGTCGGCCGAGGCCGCCGGGTTCGAGCTCAAGTTCTCCGACGCCCAGGGCAAGCAGGAGAACCAGATCAAGGCGATCCGGTCCTTCATCCAGCAGAAGGTCGACGTGATCGCGTTCAGCCCGGTCGTCGAGACCGGGTGGGACGCCGTCCTGCAGGAAGCCAAGGCGGCCGACATCCCGGTGATCCTCACCGACCGCGCGGTCGACTCCGAGGACACCTCGCTCTACGAGACCTTCCTCGGCTCCGACTTCGTGCTCGAGGGCGAGAAGGCCGGCGAGTGGTTGGTCGAGAACGCCGGCGAGGCCGACATCGACGGTGACGTCGACATCAACGTCGTGCAGCTCGAGGGCAACACGGGAGCGGCTCCTGCGATCGACCGCGCCGAGGGCTTCGCCACCGCCATCGCCGCGGACCCGTCGATCGAGGTCACCGCCTCCCAGCCGGGCGACTTCACCCGGGACGGTGGCAAGCAGGTCATGGAGTCCTTCCTCAACTCCGAGGACGGCATCGACGTCGTCTTCGCGCACAACGACGACATGGGTCTCGGCGCGATCGAGGCGATCGAGGCCGCCGGGCTCGAGCCCGGCGTGGACATCAAGATCATCACCGTCGACGCCGTGCGCGACGGGATGGCGGCACTGGCCGAGGGCAAGATCAACTTCATCGTCGAGTGCAACCCGCTCCTCGGTGACCAGCTGATGGAGCTCGCCGAGCAGGTCCTCGACGGCGAAGAGGTCCCCGAGCGGGTCGTCACCGAGGAGACCACGTTCACCCAGGAGCAGGCCGCCGAGGTCCTTCCCGACCGGAAGTACTGACCGCGACCGGGATGCGTCAGTACCGCGTTCCAGCCACCGCGCGCCCGGCGTCACCCGCCGGGCGCGCGGTCCAACGAGGAGAATCGATGACGCACACCCAGGAGCAGGCGGTGACCGTGCGGTCGGACCCGAGCCAGCAGCCGGTGATCGAGATGCGCGACATCTCGATCACCTTCGGCAACGTGTCCGCGCTCGAGCGGGTATCGATGCGGCTGTACCCCGGCGAGGTCCACGCGCTGATGGGTGAGAACGGCGCCGGCAAGTCGACCCTGATCAAGGCGCTGACCGGCGTCTACTCGGTCGACTCCGGGACCATCCTGGTCGGCGGCGAGGAGCACCAGTTCCACACGCCGGCGGCCGCGCAGGCAGCAGGGATCAGCACCGTCTACCAAGAGGTCAACCTGGTCCCCAACCTCACCGTCGCCGAGAACATGCTGCTGGGCCGCGAGCCCCGTCGCTTCGGCGCCATCAACGTGCGCGCGATGAACCTGCGCGCGCGAGCGACGCTCGAGCGGCTGGGTCTCGACGTACACCCGGCTTCGATCCTCGGGAAACACCCGCTCGCCGTGCAGCAGCTGGTCGCTATCGCCCGTGCGGTCGACGTCGACGCCCGCGTCGTGATCCTCGACGAGCCGACGTCCAGCCTGGACGCCGACGAGGTCGAGAAGCTGTTCGACGTGATCCGCCGGCTCCGCGAGCACGGGGTGGCGATCGTCTTCGTCTCCCACTTCCTGGACCAGGTCTACGAGATCGCCGACCGGATGACCGTCCTCCGCAACGGCCGCCTCGTCGAGGAGCGGATGGTCGAGGAGACCAGCCAGCTCGACCTGGTCCGGCTGATGATCGGTCGCGAGCTCGAGGTCCTGGAGCGACTGGACCGTGACCACGGCCGAGCGGCGCCGACCAGCGAGACCCCCGTGCTCAGGGCCATCGGGCTGGGTCGGAAGGGGTCACTGGAGGCGACCGACCTGACCCTCTTCGAGGGCGAGGTCGTCGGCATCGCCGGGCTCCTCGGCTCGGGGCGCACCGAGCTCGCCCGACTGCTCTTCGGCGCCGACGCCGCCGACCACGGCCTCCACGAGGTACGGAGCATCCGCCGGCGGCTGCGCAGCCCCCGGCACGCCATCGACCGCAAGATCGCCTTCTCCAGCGAGGACCGGAAGGCCGAGGGGGTGATCGGCGACCTGACCGTGGCCGACAACATGCTGCTCGCCCTGCAGGCGTCCCGCGGGTGGCTGCGGCCGATCCCGCAGGCAACGCGAGCCAAGCTCGTGCGCGAGTACATCCAGGCCCTCGACATCCGGCCGGCCGACCCGAACGCGCTCATGCGCAACCTGTCCGGCGGCAACCAGCAGAAGGTGCTGCTCGCCCGGTGGCTGATCACCGAGCCGGACGTGCTCATCCTCGACGAACCGACGCGCGGCATCGACATCGGAGCCAAGACCCAGATCCAGATGATGGTCGCCGATCTCGCCGCCAAGGGGATGTCGGTGGTGTTCATCTCCGCGGAGCTCGAAGAGGTGCTGCGGCTCAGTCACCGCGTCGTCGTGATGCGCGACCGACGCAAGATCCACGAGCAGCCCAACGACGACCTGACCGTCGCGGACGTGCTCGAGACCATCGCGGGCGAGGCTCGTGCCGAGCGGGAGGAACTCGCATGACCGACGTCCTGACCCCCGCGCCGACCGCCGACGAGGACTCGTCGGGCCGGCGCTCCCTCCCCGCTCGCCTGCTCGGGCACCAGCTGCTCTGGCCGCTCCTCGCGATCGCCCTGATGGTCGTGGTCGACGTCCTGGCGAACCCGAACTTCCTCGACATCCGGATCGTGGAGGGGCACCTCCACGGCAACCCGATCGACATCGTCCGCAACAGCGCGCCGGTGTTGCTGGTCGCACTCGGCATGACCCTGGTCATCGCGACCCGCGGCATCGACCTCTCGGTCGGCGCGATCGCCGCGATCGCCGCCGCAGTGGCGTGCACCCGGATCGTCGAGGCCTCGGACGAGGGCGCGGCTTCTGCCGCGATCCTGGCGTGCACGACGGCGCTCGCGGTCTGCGTCCTCCTCGGCGTGTGGAACGGCTTCCTGGTCTCCGTGCTGGGGATCCAGCCGATCATCGCCACCCTGGTGCTGATGGTCGCCGGCCGCGGCATCGCCCTGCTGGTCACCGACGGCCAGATCACCACCCCGACCAACGAGACGTTCAGCGACCTCGCGTCCGGATACGTGCTCGGTCTCCCGATCGCGTTCCTGATCGCGATCGGGATGGTCGTGCTGACCGCCCTGCTGACCCGACGTACGGCGCTCGGGATGCTGATCGAGGCGGTCGGCATCAACCCGGACGCGAGCCGCCTCGCCGGGGTGCGCGCACGCACGATCACCTGGACCGTCTACGTGTTCGCGGCCGTCTGCGCGGGGGTCGCGGGGATCATCATCGCTGCCAACACCAACTCCGTGAACGCAGAGAGCCTGGGCCTCTGGATCGAGCTGGACGCGATCCTCGCGGTCGTCATCGGCGGCACCGCGCTGACCGGTGGGCGGTTCTCGCTGGCCGGCACCGTCGTGGGTGCGCTGCTGATCGCCACGCTCGCCCGCACCATCCCGAACATCGGCATCCCGTCGGAGGCGAACTACGTGTTCAAGGCCGTCGTCGTGATCGTGGTGTGCCTGCTCCAGTCGCCGCGAGCGCGCGCCGCCCTCCGCGTTCGGTTCCGCCCCACCTCCGAGGCGAAGGCGGTGGCAGCATGAGCGCCACCACCGCGCCGTCCGGCGCCGGCGCCCTGTGGGACCGGGTGCGCACCTACTCGCCGCCGGGCCGCTACCTGCCGGTGATCGGCACGTTCGCCCTGTTCGTCGGGATGTTCGCGCTCGGCGGCATCCAGTACGACGAGTTCGCCGACACCCAGAACGTCCTCAACCTGCTGCGCGACAACTCCTTCCTCATCGTCCTTGCCGTCGGGATGACCTTCGTGATCCTCACCGGCGGCATCGACCTGTCGGTCGGCTCGGTGGCCGCGCTGTCGACGATGATCCTCGCCAAGACGCTGGACATGGGCTGGTCGACGTACGCCGCGATGGGTGCCGTGCTGGTCGCCGGGACCCTGTTCGGCGCGCTGATGGGGCTGCTCATCCACTACCTGGACATCCAGCCGTTCATCGCGACCCTGGCCGGCCTCTTCCTGGCCCGGGGCATCACCTACCTCATCAGCACCGACCAGATCGCGATCAAGGACGAGAGGTTCTTCGAGCTCGCGTTCAAGCAGGTCACCCTCGCCGGGGGCTACTTCACGTACTGGACGGTCGTGGTGGCCCTGCTGACGGTGGTCGTGGCGTCCTACGTCCTGGCCAGGACGCGGTTCGGCCGCACGGTCTACGCGGTCGGCGGCAACGAGGCTTCGGCGATGCTGATGGGCCTGCGGGTCGGCGCGGTCAAGGTCGGCGTCTACGCGATCAGCGGGTTCTGCGCCGCCCTCGCGGGCATCCTGTACGGGCTCTTCCTCCTCTCCGGCACCAGCCGGGCCGGGATCGGCTGGGAGCTCGACGCGATCGCGGCGGTCGTGATCGGCGGCACCCTGCTGACGGGTGGCCGCGGCTTCGTGATCGGCTCGTTCATCGGCGTGCTCGTCCTCGGCACCATCCAGACCCTCATCAACTTCGACGGCTCGCTGGACCCCGCGTGGATCCGGATCGTGATCGGCGTCCTGCTTCTCGTCTTCGTCGTGATCCAGCGGCTGATGACCAGGCGGCAGTCGTGACGGAGCTGCGCCGGACGCCGGTGATGGCCGACGTCGCGCGGCTCGCCGGCGTCTCCCACCAGACGGTCTCGCGGGTCGTCAACGGGCAGACCAACCTGCGACCCGCGACCCGGGACCGGGTCCTGGAGGCCATCCGCCAGCTCGGCTACCGCCCGAACACCGCCGCCCGGAGCCTGGTCAGCGGTCGCTCCGGCACGATCGGCGTGATCGGCTCCAAGAGCGGGTTCTGGGGTCCGAGCACGGTCCATCGCGCGATCCAGGCGGCGGGCCGCGAGGCCGGCTACTTCGTCAGCTCGGCCAACCTGCAGAGCCTGACCCGGGCCGAGTTCGCCGACGCGATGAACCACCTGGGGGACCAGCGCGTGGAGGGGATCGTCCTCATCGCGGCCACCGACGACGCTGTCGAGGCCGCGCGGACACAGGTCGACCTGGGGGTGCCGGTCGTGGTCGTCGAGGGTGACGAGGCGAAGGCGTCCTGGACGGTCGGCGTCGACCAGGTGGCAGGTGCCGAGCTCGGCACCCGCCACCTCATCGAGCTGGGCCACCAGGACGTGCTCCACCTGGCGGGGCCGACGTCGTGGACCGAGGCCCGCGCCCGGCTGCGTGGCTACCGCAACGCGATGTACGCCGCCGGCCTGCGGCCCTCGCGCCACCTCGAGGGCGACTGGTCGGCCCGCAGCGGCTACGAGGCGGGACAGCGGATCGCCGCCCGCAACGACGTCACCGCGGTCTTCTGCGCCAACGACCAGATGGCGATCGGGCTGCTGCTCTCGCTGTCGGAGGCCGGCCGCTCGGTGCCGGGGGACATCAGTGTCGTCGGCTTCGACGACATCCCCGAGGCGGCGTACCTGATCCCGCCGCTGACCACCGTCCGCCAGGACTTCACCGCCGTCGGCCGCCGCGCGATCGAGATCCTGCGCGCCGCGATCGCCGGCACCCCGACGCCGGACCGGTTCATCGCCCCCGAGCTGGTCGTCCGCGCCAGCAGCGTCCCACCACGAGAAGGAGCTCGGTCCTGATGGAGGAGCAGTACGTCGTCGGCGTCGACTTCGGCACGCTGTCGGGCCGGGCCGTGGTGGTCCGGGTCTCCGACGGAGCGGAGCTGGGCTCGGCCGTCCACCCCTACCGCCACGGCGTCGTCGAGGACCGGATGCCGCGGTCCGGGCAGCAGCTGCCGCCGGACTGGGCGCTCCAGGTGCCCGACGACTACCGCGACGTCCTGCGGGTCGCGGTGCCGGCCGCCGTCGCCGCCGCAGGGGTCGACCCCCTGCGAGTGATCGGCGTCGCCACCGACTTCACCGCGTGCACCATGGTGCCGACGCTGGCCGACGGCACGCCGCTGTGCGAGCTCGACGGCCTGCGCGACCTGCCGCACGCCTACGTCAAGCTGTGGAAGCACCACGCCGCCCAGCCGCACGCCGACCGGATCAACGCGCTCGCAGCGGAGCGCGCCGAGTCCTGGCTGCCGCGCTACGGCGGGCTGATCTCCTCGGAGTGGGAGTTCGCGAAGGGGCTCCAGCTGTTCGAGGAGGACCGCGAGGTCTACGACCGCATGCAGCGCTGGGTGGAGGCCGCCGACTGGATCGTGTGGCAGCTGTGCGGCAGCTACGTCCGCAACGCGTGCACCGCCGGCTACAAGGGGATCCTCCAGGACGGCGCCTACCCGTCGCCTGCGTTCCTCGAGGCGCTGGCGCCCGGCTTCGGCGGCTTCGTCGCGGACAAGCTCGACCAGCCGATCGGGCGGCTCGGCGCCCGGGCAGGCGGCCTCACCGCCGAGGCGGCCGCATGGACGGGGCTGCCGGAGGGCATCGCGGTCGCCGTCGGCAACGTCGACGCGCACGTCACCGCCCCGGCCGCCCAGGCGGTCGGACCCGGCCAGATGGTCGCGATCATGGGCACCTCCACCTGCCACGTCATGAGTGCGGAGGTGCTGCGCGAGGTCCCCGGCATGTGCGGGGTGGTGGAGGGCGGGATCGTCGCCGGAACCTGGGGCTACGAGGCCGGCCAGAGCGGGGTGGGCGACATCTTCGGGTGGTTCACCGAGACGTCGGTGCCGCCGTCGTACGTCGCCGCGGCGGCTGCCGCGGGGGAGGGCCTCCACGAGCACCTGACCCGGCTCGCGGCCGCCCAGGAGGTGGGCGAGCACGGCCTGGTCGCCCTCGACTGGCACAGCGGCAACCGGTCGGTGCTGGTCGACCACGAGCTCTCGGGCCTCGTGGTCGGGCTCACGTTGGCCACCCGTCCGGAGGACGTCTACCGGGCGCTGCTCGAGGCCACCGCCTTCGGCACCCGGGTGATCGTGGAGACCTTCCGTGACAGCGGGGTGCCGGTCGAGGAGCTCGTCGTCGCGGGTGGCCTGGCCAAGAACGACCTGCTCATGCAGGTCTACGCCGACGTGACCCGGATGCCGCTGTCGGTGATCGACTCGCAGCAGGGGCCGGCCCTGGGGTCGGCGATCCACGCCGCCGTCGCCGCCGGCGCCTACCCCGACGTGCCCACCGCCGCGAAGGCGATGGGCAAGGTGCGGCGCGGGGTCTACCAACCCGACGAGCCCCGCGCGACGGCGTACGACGAGCTGTACGCCGTCTATCTCTCGCTGCACGACCACTTCGGCCGCGCCACCACCACCATGCGCGACCTGAGGGCGATCCGCCGCCAGGCCGTCGGGCGTCGCCTCGACACCACAGGAGGGAGCGCATCATGACCGTCGTCAGCGAGGTGCGGGCGACCGTCGCCGCCCTGAGGCGCGAGGTCTGCGCCCTGCACGAGCAGCTCACCCGCTACCAGCTCGTGGTCTGGACCGCCGGCAACGTGTCGGCCCGGGTCCCCGGGCACGACCTGCTGGTGATCAAGCCCAGCGGCGTCGACTACGACGCCCTCACCCCCGAGAACATGGTGGTCTGCGACCTCCACGGCCGGGTGGTCGAGGGCGACCACGCGCCGTCGTCGGACACCGAGGCTCAGGCCTACGTCTACCGGCACCTGGCCCACGTCGGCGGCGTGGTGCACACGCACTCGTCGTACGCCGTCGCGTGGGCGGCCCGCGGCGAGCCGATCCCCTGCGTCACCACGATGTGCGCGGACGAGTTCGGCGGGGACATCCCGGTCGGTCCGTTCGCGATCATCGGCGACGACTCGATCGGGCGCGGCATCGTCGACACCCTGCGCGACAGCCGGTCGCCGGCGGTGCTCATGCAGAACCACGGCGTCTTCGCCGTCGGTCCGAACGCCAAGGCCGCGGTCAAGGCGGCGGTGATGTGCGAGGAGGTCGCCCGCCAGGTGCACCTGACCCGCCAGCTCGGGGCGCCGGTGCCGATCGAGCAGCACCACGTCGACGCCCTTCACGACCGGTACCAGAACGTCTACGGGCAGCGCTGAGAGGAACACATGTCTGACAACTTGCCCGAGGTGTGGTTCCTGACCGGGAGCCAGTCGCTCTACGGACCGGAGACGCTCGACCAGGTCGCCGCGCAGTCGCAGGAGATCGCGCGGCGGCTCAGTGCCTCCGGCGACCTCCCGGTGGACGTCGTCTGGAAGCCGGTGCTCCTCGACTCCGGTGCGATCCGGCGCCAGATCCTCGAGGCCAACAGCGCCCCCGAGTGCGTCGGCGTCATCGCGTGGATGCACACGTTCTCCCCGGCCAAGATGTGGATCGCCGGGCTCGACGCCCTGCAGCAGCCGCTGCTCCACCTCCACACCCAGGCCGGCATGGAGCTGCCGTGGTCGACCATCGACATGGACTTCATGAACCTCAACCAGGCCGCCCACGGCGACCGGGAGTTCGGCTACATCCAGGCCCGTCTCGGCGTCGCGCGCAAGACCGTCGCCGGACACGTCGACAGCCCGGTCGTGCGGCAGCGGATCGCCGACTGGTGCCGCGCGGCGCTCGGCCGCTCCGACCTGCGCGACCTGCGGCTGGCGAGGTTCGGCGACAACATGCGCGACGTCGCCGTCACGGAGGGTGACAAGGTCGAGGCCCAGCTGCGGTTCGGCGTCTCGGTCAACACCTACGGCGTCAACGACCTGGTCGCCGTCGTCGACAGCGTCGGCGAGGAGGAGATCGACAAGCTCGTCGCCGAGTACGCCGACCTCTACCGGATCGTCCCCGAGCTGCTGCCGGGGGGCGAGCGGCACGACTCCCTCCGCTACGGCGCGCGGATCGAGGCAGGGCTGCGGACCTTCCTCGGCGACGGCGGGTTCGGTGCGTTCACCACGAACTTCGAGGACCTCGGCGGGCTGCGCCAGCTGCCGGGCCTCGCCGTGCAGCGGCTGATGGCCGACGGCTACGGGTTCGGCGGCGAGGGCGACTGGAAGACGTCGGTGCTGCTGCGCGCGACGAAGGTGATGGCCGCCGGGCTGCCGGGCGGCACCTCATTCATGGAGGACTACACCTACCACCTGGTCCCCGGCGAGGAGAAGATCCTCGGCGCGCACATGCTCGAGGTCTGCCCGTCGATCACGAGCAGCCGCCCCTCGCTGGAGATCCACCCGCTCGCGATCGGCGGCAGGGAGGACCCGGTGCGGCTGCGGTTCACCGCCGACCCGGGCGCGGGCGTGGTCGCGGGGCTGTCGGACCTGGGGGACCGGTTCCGGCTGACGGTCAACGAGGTCGACCTGGTCGAGCCGGACGCGCCGCTGCCCCAGCTGCCGGTGGCCTGCGCGGTGTGGGAGCCGCGACCGTCGCTGGCGACGTCCGCCGAGGCGTGGCTCATGGCCGGAGCGCCGCACCACACCGTGCTGTCGACCGCCGTCGGGGTCGACGTGCTCAGCGACTTCGCCGAGATGACCGCGACCGAGATCGCGGTCATCGACGCCGACACCCGGCCGCGGACCTTCCAGCGCGAGCTGCGGTGGAGCGCCGCCTACCACCGGCTCGCCGAGGGCATCTGAGCGACGTGGAGCAGCGCACCCTCGGCCGGACCGGCCGCGACGTCTCGGTGGTCGGCCTCGGCACCTGGCAGCTCGGCGCCGACTGGGGCGAGGTCACCGAGGACGCGGCGCGCGCAGTGCTGGAGGCCTCGGCGGAGGCCGGCCTCACCTTCTACGACACCGCGGACGTCTACGGCGACGGCCGCAGCGAACAGATCATCGGCGGCTTCCTCGCCGACCATGCCGACGACGGCTTCACCGTGGCCACCAAGATGGGCCGACGGATGGAGCAGGTGCCCGCCAGCTACCGGCCCGACCACTTCCGCGCCTGGATCGACCGCTCGCGGCGGAACCTCGGCATGGACCGGCTCCACCTGGTGCAGCTGCACTGCCCTCCGTCCGCGGTGATCGACGACGACGCGACCTACGACGCCCTGGACGCACTGGTCGAGGAGGGCTCGATCGCGGCGTACGGGCTCAGCGTGGAGACGGTCGACCAGGCCTTGAGCGCGATCGCCCGGCCGCAGGTTGCCTCCGTCCAGATCATCCTCAACGCGTTCCGCCTGAAGCCGCTCGAGCGGGTCCTGCCCGCAGCGGCCGAGGCCGGGGTCGGCATCGTCGCCAGGGTGCCCCTGGCCTCGGGGCTGCTGTCCGGCAGGTACGACCGCACGACCACCTTCGCGCCCGACGACCACCGCAGCTACAACCGCGACGGCAGCGCCTTCGACGTCGGAGAGACCTTCTCCGGGGTCGACTTCGAGACCGGGGTCGCCGCCGCCGAGCAGTTCTCCGCCCTGGTGCGCGCGCACCTGCCTGCCGACATCACCACCGCCCAGGCCGCACTCGCGTGGGTCGCCCAGCAGCCCGGTGTCACCACGGTGATCCCCGGCGCCCGCAACACCGAGCAGGCGCTGGCCAACGCGGCCGCTGCCGACGTCGGACCGCTACCGGTCGAGCTCCTGGACGGCGTCCGCCGGATCTACGACGAGCGGATCCGCGCGTCGGTCCACGACCGCTGGTAGGGCTCCGCGGCCTCGTCGGTGACCGCGACCCGGGAGGGGAGGGGACTCATCGGCTCAGAAGAACCCGAGCGCGTTGTCGTCGTACGACACCAGGAGGTTCTTGGTCTGCTGGTAGTGGTCGAGCATCATCTTGTGGTTCTCACGGCCGATGCCGGACTGCTTGTAGCCGCCGAAGGCTGCCGCCGCGGGATAGGCGTGGTAGCAGTTGGTCCAGACCCGGCCGGCCTGGATCTCCTTGCCCGCGCGGAACGCCTGGGAGCCGTCGCGCGACCAGACGCCGGCGCCGAGGCCGTAGAGAGTGTCGTTGGCGATCTTGAGGGCGTCCGCCTCGTCGTCGAAGCCGGTGAGCGAGACGACCGGGCCGAAGATCTCCTCCTGGAAGATCCGCATCGAGTTGTCGCCCTCGAAGATGGTCGGGGTGACGTAGTAGCCCTCCGCGAGGTCGCCCTCGAGGACGTTGCGCTCGCCGCCGGTGAGCAGCTTCGCGCCCTCCCGGGTGCCGATGTCGATGTAGGAGAGGATCTTCTCCAGCTGATCGTTGGAGGCCTGCGCGCCGATCATCGTGGTGTCGTCGAGCGGGTTGCCCTGCTTGATCTGCTCGGTCCGCAGCACCGCGTCGTGGACGAAGTCGGAGTAGATGCTGCGCTGGACCAGCGCGCGGCTCGGGCAGGTGCAGACCTCGCCCTGGTTGAGCGCGAACATCGCGAAACCCTCGAGCGCCTTGTCGTAGAACGCGTCGCGGTGCTGGGCGACCGACTCGAAGAAGATGTTCGGGCTCTTGCCGCCGAGCTCCAGGGTGACGGGGATGATGTTCTGGCTGGCGTACTGCATGATCAGCCGGCCGGTCGTGGTCTCGCCGGTGAACGCGATCTTCGCGATCCGGCTGCTCGAGGCGAGCGGCTTCCCGGCCTCGACGCCGAACCCGTTGACGACGTTGAGCACGCCCGCGGGCAGCAGGTCGCCGACCAGCTCGACCAGCTTGAGGATCGACCACGGCGTCTGCTCCGCAGGCTTGAGCACCACGCAGTTGCCCGCCGCGAGCGCGGGTGCGAGCTTCCACACGGCCATCAGGATCGGGAAGTTCCACGGGATGATCTGTCCGACGACGCCGAGCGGCTCGTGGAAGTGGTAGGCGACGGTGTTGGCGTCGATCTCGCCGATCGAGCCCTCCTGGGCGCGCAGGGCACCGGCGAAGTAGCGGAAGTGGTCGACGGCGAGCGGGAGGTCGGCGGCCAGGGTCTCGCGGACCGGCTTGCCGTTCTCCCAGGTCTCCGCGACGGCCAGCTCGGTGAGGTGCTGCTCCATCCGGTCGGCGATCTTGTTGAGGATGTTGGCGCGCTCGGTCGCCGACGACTTGCCCCACGTCGGGAAGGCGGCGTGCGCGGCATCCAGGGCAGCGTCGATGTCCTCGGCGGTGCCGCGGGCGATCGCGGCGAAGGGCTTGCCGTTGACCGGCGAGATGTTGTCGAAGTACTCGCCCTTGATCGGGTCGACCCATGCGCCGCCGATGTAGTGCCCGTAGCGGCTGTCGACGGAGACGAGCGAGTCCGGCTGTCCGGGTGCTGCGTAGACGGTCATGAGGTGCTCCCTGGGGTGGCGGTGTGTGTGACTGTCACCACACGCTAGGAAGCGCCACGTTGCGCCGACGTTGCGCTCGCGCCGCTGGTCGGGGTGCAAGGCGCGCCAGCGCCGAGCCCTCGAAACCAACGCGTCGAGTCAACCGAGCTCGCGGTCGAGGCGGGCGAGCTGCCCGTCGACGAGCGCGCGGATGGGCGAGGTGCTCGGCACGACCCGCCGCTGCGCCACCCACATCTCGTAGTCGTCGCGGCCCCAGCCCGAGCGGGTCCACGCCGACATCAGGTCGGGGGCGCCGGACCGCAGCAGCGCGTGCCGCAGGGAGGACTCGAGCTCCTCGCGGATCCGTACGACGCCCGGCGCGGTCGAGCGCGGCAGCACCGGCCCGTCGTACCCCCTCATCGCGGAGCGGAGGTCGCCGGCCGCGAGCTGCGCGCCGACGGCGAGCCAGTCGCCGGTGATCGGCGTGGTCAGCCGGTAGGGGCGGGAGGCGAGCAGGTCGTCGCCGAGCAGGCCGCGGAGCCGGTTGAGCTCGGCGCGCAGCGTGGAGGACCCGCCGTCCTCCTCGTAGAGCAGGACCGCGAGCTCGTCACCGCTCAGCCCCGTCGGCGCCGCGGCGAGCAGCGCGACGATCTCGCTGTGGCGACGCGAGAGCCGGAACCGGCCGCGCCGCTCCTGCCCGTCGGCGACGGCGACGAGCGCCTCGTTGCGGCCGAGGAGCTCGAGCACGACCTGCAGCCCGGAGGGCTGCGGGGCGGCGCCCGGACGCGGCAGGTGACGGGCGAGCTCGGCCTCGGCGAGCCGGGCGGCCACCCGCACCATCGCCATCGTCTGCGGTACGACGAGCTCGTCGCCGCCGGTCACGTCGAGGACGCCGAGCAGCTGGCTGGTGCCGGGGTCGTGGATCGGCGTCGCGGCGCAGCTCCACGAGCGCACGCTGGACCGGAAGTGCTCGTCGCGGGTGACGGTGGCCTCGCGGCCGGTGGCGAGCGCGAGGCCCGGCGCGTTCGTGCCGGCGAGCCGCTCGTCCCAGTTGCTGCCCTCGACGAAGCCGATCCGCTCCGCCTGCCGCCGGGACTCCGACGTGCCGCAGATCCAGAGCAGGTTGCCGTCGGCGTCGGCGAGGGCCATCACGGCCCCGCACGCGCGCACCTCGCGACCCAGCACGTCGTCGAGCAGCGGGTAGACCCGCGCGAGCGGGTGCGCCTCCCGCCGACCGCGCAGGTCCGAGTCGTCGAGCGCGATCGGCGGATCCGGCTGCCCGACGACGACACCGGCGGCGGCGGAGCGCTCCCACGACGCGACGACCTCCGCCCGCATCGGGGCCAGGGGAAGGTCATCGGTCATGGTTCCAGTAGACATCGGCGTCCCAGTGCTGTGCAGTCTTTCGGGTTCCGACCGTCGCTCGCCCGACGTTGCATCGACGTTGCAACGTCGATGGATCCGCCACTGATGCTCGATTTCAACGACACCTTCCACCTCCGGTAACCTTCCCCGCGGTGGCGTGTCCGAGCGGCCGAAGGTGCATCACTCGAAATGATGTGTGGGGCAACCCACCGTGGGTTCAAATCCCACCGCCACCGCCAGGTGACCCTGACCGAACGGGGTCGCTCTGAGTGACGAGATCCAGCCCCGGAGTGACTGCTCCGGGGCTGGATCGCGTTTTCGGGTTCATGTCGCTCTCAGCGTTGGAGGGTCTGGTGGTTGCTGGACCCGTGCTGCGGCGCGGGGTCGTCGTCGTTCTCGAGCTCGGCTGCGATCGAGACGGTGAGACCGCCGAGGAGGAAGCCGATGACAGCGGCGGCGAGGGTGTTGGTGTTCATCGTGCGCCTTTCGTCTCGGTGGTGCTGGTGTGGCCTTCGTGGTCGGACCCGTGGTGGTAGCGGTGGGTGAGGGCGTGGCCCTTGCCCTTGTCGATGAGGTAGCGGTTGACGGGGAATGCGGCGATGAACGCGGCGGTGAGGGCGATCATCATGCCGATCCAGAAGATCGGGTTGACGAGACCTGAGTCCATGGCGCCGGGGATCAGGGCCATGACCAGGTTGTCGACCACCTCCATGACGGCGATGGAGAGCGTGTCGGCGGCGAAGACGACGCTGAGCGCGGCGCCGAAGCCCAGCCCTGCCTTCATGAGCGGCAGGGTCGAGAGGGCGTAGCCGAACAGGAACGCGAGTCCGACGGCCAAGGCGATGGTGACGCCTGTGCTCAGGCCGGCGGCGGTGCCGATCATGAGGCCGGTGATCTCGCCGATGGCGCAGCCGGTGAGGCAGTGCAGGGTGGCGTTGGCGGCCATGTTGTTGCGAGGGTTCATGTCGAGAAGTCCTTCCTGTCCTCTTCGATCTACCGTCCACCGGGTCGGCGGGCGGCACAACCGCTGCAGCGTCGGCACCGCGCGGGTGGCGACGCTGCAGCGGCCAGGGGTTTCAGGCGGCGACCTGGTCGGCCGCCGCTGCCGTTCCGGCCGTGACGCCGGTGGGGCTGCGGAACAGGGCGATGATGGCGAGGACGCCGACGCCCGCGACGATGGCTGCGCCGATGAACGCAGCTGAGAACCCCTCGGTGAGGGCCGCCTTGTCGCCGAGCTGGTCGGCACCGTTGGCGGCCGCGACAGCCGTCATCACTGCCAGGCCGAGCGCGGAGCCGATCTGGTAGCTGGTGTTCACGATGCCCGAAGCCAGACCGCCCTCCTCGGGGCGGGCTGCACCGATAGCCGTGCCCAGGGTGGGGATGAAGGCCAGCGCCATGCCGAGCGCGGCCACCAGGGATGCCGGGAGGACGTCGACTGCGTACGACCCGTCGGGGTCGATCAGGGCGAGCCAGGCCAGGCCGGCGGTGAGCAGCAGAAGACCGGTCACGGTTGCGGACCTGGGGCCGATGGCGGCCAGCACCCGGGGCGCGACTGCGATCATTCCGACCATGATCAGCAGGGTCATCGGCAGCAGCGCCGCGCCGCTGGGGAACGCCGTGTAGCCCAGGACCTGCTGGAGGTAGAGGTTGAGGAAGAACCACATCGGGATCCATGCAGCACCGAGCAGGAGCTGGGCGATGTTCGCCGCCGCGAGGTTCGGGGCACGGAAGATGCCGAGGCGCACCAGCGGGTCACGTCCCTTGGCCTGCAGGGCGACGAAACCGGCGAGCAGGACGGCGGCGGCAGCGAGGACGGCCCACGTCTGACCGGAGTCCCAGCCGGCCTCGGGTGCCCGGACGACGGCGTAGACCGCGGCGCCGAGGCCGGCGGTGACGGTGAGAGCGCCGAGCAGGTCGACCCGTTTGCTGGTGGCGGCGGCGCCGGCGGGCATCACGCCGGGCACCAGGGCCAGGATGACGAGCGCGATCGGGATGTTGATGTAGAACACCCAGGGCCAGGACAGGTACTCGGTGATCACGCCGCCGAGGAACACCCCAGCGGTTCCGCCGGCGGGTGCCGCTGCGCCGTACAGCGCCAACGCCTTGGGCAGCTCCTTCGGGTTGGCTCCGAACAGCATGAACAGCAAGGTGAGTGCTGCGGGAGCGATGAGGGCCGATCCGGCGCCCTGGATCGCGCGGCCGGTGAGCTCGGTCTCGACGTTTCTTGCCAGGCCGGCGACCAGTGAGCCCGCGAGGAGGACCACCCAGCCGGCCGAGAAGACCCTCCGCGCACCGAGGACGTCGGAGAGCTTGCCGCCGAGCAGCAGCAGGCCGCCGAGCGCGACGACGTAGGCGTTGAAGACCCAGGACAGGTTCTCCTGGGTGAAACCGAGGTCGGTCTGCATCTTCGGGAGCGCGACGCCGATGATCGAGGTGTCCATGATCACCATGAACTGGGCCGCGGCGATGACCGCGAGCCCGAGCCAGCGGCGGTTTGCCGGCGGCGACGTTGTGCCTGACATCTGTTTCTCCTTTGGCGGTGTCCCGGCCTGCCCGGAACCTTCACTTGTGAGGAATACTCTAGGGGGGTATCGTATTCCAACAGACGCAGACGTTAACACGGAATACCGCCGGGGGGTACCCTCGGGAGTGACCGAGAAGTTCTACGAGAAGGACGTTCCATGCCGAAGACACCCGCTCAGCCCGCAGGACTCGAAGGCGCAGCAGGCGCGGCCGATGCGGGCCACCAGCACAGCTACATCGCCAACCGCACCAAGGACGACTACCTCAAGCGGCTGCGCCGCATCGAGGGCCAGTCGCGAGGGCTGCAGCGGATGGTGGAGGAGGAGGCGTACTGCATCGACATCCTCACCCAGATCTCGGCGATGACGAAGGCGCTCGAAGCCGTCGCACTCGGCCTGTTGGACGAGCACATGGCCCACTGCGTCGTTCACGCCGTCGCCGCAGGAGGGCCGGAGGCCCAGGTCAAGCTCAAGGAAGCCTCCGACGCCATCGCCCGCCTCGTCCGCTCCTGACCGACCCACCCGAGCCACCACGTCCGAGCACGACAACAACCCCAAGAACCACCAACCCCAAACCACCAACCCGGAAGGACCAGTCATGAGCCAGACCGCCACCTACACCGTCACCGGCATGACCTGCGGCCACTGCGTGGCGTCGGTCACCGAAGAGGTTCAGGAGATCCCCGGCGTGGAGAACGTCGCGGTCGATCTGCCCACCGGTGCCGTCACCATCACCAGCGCCGAGCCCCTCGACGACGACGCCGTGCGCGCCGCTGTCGAGGAAGCCGGCTACCGCGTCGCATGAGCACCCCGGTCAAGCTCGCCGGGTTCGTGGCCGCGGTCGCCGCGATCTTCGGCCTCGCCCTGGTCGTCGGCCGTGCGGTCGGACCGGTCGACGACGAGGTCACCAGCAGCCACGACAGCTCCCACGCTGCTGAGGACTCTGAGAACGAGCACGGCGCCGGGCACGACGACACCGAGAACACGACCGCAGCCAGCAACGCTGCAGAGATCCCAGGAGGACTCATGGTCTCCCAGAACGGCTACACCCTGGCTCTCGCCGAGGACCGCGCCGAACCCGGCAACGACCGACCGGTGTCGTTCACCATCACCGACCCCACCGGTGAGGCGGTGACCGACTACGACGTGGAGCACGAGAAGCGGCTCCACCTGATCGCGGTCCGCCGGGACTTCACCGGCTTCCAGCACGTCCACCCGACCCTCGACGAGGACTCCGGGGTGTGGTCGATCGACCTGGACCTCACTCCGGGCGCCTGGCGGATCTTCACCGACTTCAAGGCCACCGGGGCCGACGCCCTCACTCTCGGCGCCGACCTGGCCGTGACCGGCGACTACCGGCCAGCCGGTCCTGCGAGCGAGACCCGCACCGCGACCGTCGGCGACTACGAGGTCACCCTCGAGGGCGACCTGACCGCCGGCACCGATGCCGAGCTCACGCTCACCGTCACCAAGAACGGCCGCCCGGTCACCGACTTGGAGCCCTACCTCGGCGCCTATGGCCACCTGGTCGCGCTTCGCGGCGGAGATCTCGCCTACCTCCACGTCCACCCCGACGGCACGCCAGGCGACGGCAGCACCGAACCAGGGCCCGACGTCACGTTCTACGCCGCCGTTCCCAGCGCAGGGGTCTACCACCTCTACCTGGACTTCCAGCACGACGGCGTCGTCCGCACCGCAGCCTTCACCGTCACCGCCGACGGGACCGGAGACCCCGAGTCCGACTCCGAGTCCGACACCGAGTCCGACACCGAGTCCGATGCCCCGGCCGACGACCAGACGACCGCCGAGCACGGCGAGCACTCCGGTCACTGACCGGCCCGACCAGACAAGGAGCCATCCATGACCACGCAGAGTCAGCCAAGCCCGCCGGTCGCCGACCGGCAGATCGAGCTCGCGCTCACCGGGATGACCTGCGCGTCCTGCGCCAACCGGATCGAGCGCAAGCTCAACAAGCTCGAAGGTGTGAGTGCGACGGTCAACTACGCGACCGAGAAGGCGAAGGTCACCTTCGCCGACTCCGTCGCCCCCGACGATCTGGTCGCCGCTGTCGAGCAGGCCGGCTACGGTGCCGCGCTGCCGAAGCCGCCCAGCTCCGACGCCGCCGGCGATGAGCCGACCGAGGCCGACCCGATCGCCCCGCTGCGTCAGCGGCTGCTCGTCTCTGCAGTCCTCACGGTTCCGGTGATCGCGATGGCGATGATCCCGGCATTGCAGTTCACCAACTGGCAGTGGCTCTCCCTCACCCTGGCCGCACCCGTCGTGGTGTGGGGTGCCTGGCCGTTCCACAAGGCGGCATGGACCAACCTGCGCCATGGCACCTCCACGATGGACACCCTCATCTCCCTCGGCACCCTGGCCGCCCTCGGGTGGTCGCTCTACGCCCTGTTCTGGGGAACCGCTGGTACCGCCGGGATGACGCACCCGTTCGAGCTCTCTGTCGAGCGCACCGACGGTGCGGGGAACATCTACTTCGAAGCCGCAGCCGGCGTGACCACCTTCATCCTGGCCGGCCGCTACTTCGAACAGCGGTCCAAGCGACGGGCCGGAGCGGCGCTACGAGCACTGTTGGAGCTCGGCGCCAAGGAGGTGGCCGTCCTCGGCCCCGACGGCGTGACCGAGACCCGGATCCCGGTCGAGGACCTCGCGGTCGGCGACCTGTTCGTCGTGCGGCCCGGCGAGAAGATCGCCACCGATGGGATCGCCGAGCGCGGCACCTCCGCTGTGGACGTCTCGATGCTGACCGGTGAGTCCGTGCCGGTCGAGGTCGGCCCCGGTGACGCCGTCGTCGGCGCGACCGTCAACGCCGGGGGACGGCTCGTCGTCCGAGCCACCCGCGTCGGCGGTGACACCCAGCTTGCGCAGATGGCGCGGCTGGTCGAGGACGCGCAGAACGGCAAGGCTCAGGTCCAACGTCTGGCGGACCGGATCTCGGGCGTCTTCGTGCCGATCGTCCTGCTGCTCGCCGCCGGCACCTTCGGGTTCTGGCTCGGCACCGGCAACGGGCTCTCCGCCGCGTTCACCGCAATGGTCGCCGTGCTGATCATCGCCTGCCCCTGCGCCCTCGGGCTGGCCACCCCGACCGCCCTCATGGTCGGCACCGGCCGCGGCGCTCAGCTCGGCATCTTGATCAAGGGCCCTGAGGTGCTCGAGTCCACACGCCGGGTCGACACCGTCGTCCTGGACAAGACCGGCACCATCACCACCGGCCAGATGACCCTGCGCGACGTCATCGCCGCCGACGGCGAGGACGCCGAGCAGGTGCTCAGGTACGCCGGCGCCCTGGAGGACGCCTCCGAGCACCCCATCGCACAAGCCATCGCCGCCGGCGCCCGGGACCGTCTCGGGGCTTTGCCGCTGGTGGAGGACTTCGCCAACATCGAGGGTCTCGGCGTGCAAGGCGTGCTTCTCGACTGCCCCGACAACCCCGACCGCCCCGACAACCCCGACCGCCCCGACAACCCCGACAACTCCGGCAGCCACGCGGTCCTGGTCGGCCGCCCCCAGCTGCTCGCCGAGTGGTCCCAGCACCTCACCGCCGACCTCGAGCGTGCCATGGCCGAGGCCCAAGCCACCGGCGGCACCGCGGTGGCCGTGGGCTGGGACGGGAAGGCACGCGGCGTCGTCGTGGTCGCTGACGCGATCAAGCCGACCTCGGCGGTCGCGATCGCAGAGCTGCGCGAGCTCGGGCTGCGGCCGATCCTCCTGACCGGTGACAACGCTGTCGTCGCTCGAAACGTGGCCGCCCAGGTCGGCATCGACGAGGTCGACGTGATCGCCGACGTGCTGCCTTCCGACAAGGTCGACGTGGTCAAGCGCCTTCAGGCCGAGGGCCGGGTCGTCGCCATGGTCGGCGACGGCGTCAACGACGCCGCCGCGCTTGCCCAAGCCGACCTCGGGTTGGCGATGGGCACCGGGGCCGACGTCGCGATCGAGGCCAGCGACCTCACCCTGGTCCGCGGTGACCTGCGGGTGGCGGTCGATGCGATCCGGCTCTCCCGCCGGACACTGGCAACGATCAAGGGCAACCTGTTCTGGGCGTTCGCCTACAACGTCGCCGCCCTTCCGCTCGCCGCGGCCGGGCTGCTGAACCCGATGCTGGCCGGCGCAGCGATGGCGTTCTCGAGCGTGTTCGTGGTCTCCAACAGCCTGCGGCTGCGCGGCTTCCGGGCGCACACCGCGTCGCAGGCCGGCTCGCCGGGCTGACGCGCTCAAGGCTCGGGCGCTCTTCTGCGCGTACGCACCGATCAACGCCGTCGTGACGGGGACCTGGGCTATTCTGGGTGCTGTTATGCACGTTCGAACAGTTTTAGGTGGCAGAAGTGGCAAAGCAGCGTCGGTCCCGCGCTGATGTGCGTGTTCGCGCAGATCAGCGCGGAGTGCTGGCTGCCGTCGTCTTCGCACGCCGCGAGGCGCTGGCGCTGCGTCAGGAGGAGCTCGCCGAGCTCGCAGACTGCTCGCCGCGGTTCGTCCACGATCTCGAGGCGGGCAAGCCCACCGTGCAGCTGGACAGGGTGCTCGCCGTCCTCGAGGCCCTCGGACTGGGGCTCGGGGTCGTCGACGGCATCACGGGAGTCACTATCGTGGGCGACTCAGCACACCTGCTGGGTGATGATGACTGACCCGGTTTCGCCCACCGACGTCGTGCGTGCCGACGTGTACAAGGCGGGCGGGCTGGCTGCACACCTGACCCGCACTGACGGCGGGGTCGAGTTCTCCTACACCTCCGACTGGCTCCGCAACGCCGGTCGGGCGGTCGCCACGACGCTGCCCGTCGGAGCCGAACCCGTCGTCACCACCGGCGGCGCGGTCCCGGCGTTCTTTGTCGGCCTGCTCCCCGAGGGCCGACGTCTGACCGCGTTGCGTCGGTCGGTGAAGACGTCAGCGGACGACGACCTCAGCCTGCTGCTTGCGGTCGGCAGCGATCCGGTCGGGGACGTCCAGATCGTGCCTGCTGACGCTGCGCCGACGCGGGTCGACGCGCACCTCCAGGTGGGAGCGTTCCACGAGATCCGGTTCGCCGACGTCCTTGCCGAGGTCGACGTGGTGGTCGACCGAACCGCGCTGGCGGGCGTCCAGGACAAGGTCTCGCTGGCGATGATCAACGTCCCCGTCACGATGGGAGGGTCCTCCTGGATCCTCAAGCTCGACCCGCCCGAGTTTCGGCACCTGGTGACGAACGAGGCCTTCTTCCTGAGGTGTGCCGTCCGATCACGGATCACGGCGGTCGGCGGCATCCTGCAGGTCGACGCCGACGGGCGTCGCGGCCTCGCCCTTGCCCGTTTCGACCGCTCCGGAGCCGGCGACGAGCTGGAGACCTATGCGGTCGAGGACGGCTGCCAGGTGCGAGGGAGGTATCCGGCGGCGAAGTACGTCGGCAGCCTCGAGGAGGTGCTCGGCGCTCTCGTCCGGGTGTGCGCGGCCCCGCGCCCCGCCGCGCTGGAGTTCCTCAGGCAGGCGACGTTCGCCTACCTGACCGGCAACGGCGACGCCCACGCGAAGAACTTCTCCGTGCTTGCCGACGCTCAGGGGCGGTTCGGACCGGCGCCGGCGTACGACCTCCCGTCCTCCTATCCCTACGGCGACACCACGCTCGCGCTCTCCGTCGACGGCGCCCGTGACGGCAACCTGACCGGGGCCAGGTTCCGTGCGCTGGGCGCGGCGCTCGGGCTCCCCGAGCGCGCCGCCGCCCGTGCTGTCACGGAGACGGCACAGGCGGCTGACGCGTGGCTCGACGAGATCGACGACCTTCCGTTCGACCCGGGCATCAACCGCAAGCTCAAGCGCGTCATCCAGTACCGGCAGCGCCTCCTCCTGTCCGGCTGACGCTCGTGCTCGCGCGGAACCGACAGGGGGTTCCCGGACGTTGGCTGTCCGTGCCCCAACCTTCCCTCACCGACCAGGCCCAGCGACTCATCGACCTCGGCGTGCACGATCTCGCCGGCCTCTCGCCGGAGCAGCTGCTCGAGGCGGCCCACCGAGGACCCGCGGGTGGCCTCCTCGTCACCCCCGCGCCCGCCTCCGGTCTCGCCCCGCTGCTGCGCATCGGAGACAAGGTCGGCTTCGTCGTCGAGGACATGACCGACGTGGACCAGTTCGGGCCGACCGAGGCGGCGCCGGTGCCGGTGGCGCCGTACGTCGTCCGCGGACTCGATCGCGGAGACGCTTATCTCAACCGCACTCCCGCCGAGGCGCTCCCCGAGATCCTGGCCGCTGGTCGTTCCCCGCTCACGGTCGAGGAGGGACTCCACTGGATCCTCCAGGATCCCGGTGTCCTCGAGCGCAACCGCTGCTTCATGACGATCGGTTCGCGGCTGCCCAAGGCGAACGGCTCGTACGACGCCCGCACGCCGGCGCTGTGGATCAGCAACGGCACCGGGCGGGACGGCCGCGAACGCAAGGGCGCGCCGAAGCTCGGGTGGTGCTGGTGGGGGAATCGCCACACCTGGCTGGGGATCGCGTCCTGCAGCGATCGCGACTAGTCCCGCCTCACCCCCTGGTCGACAGGCAACCTCTCCCGCTCCTGTGCGTCTTCACCGGTACAGACAAGGACGCAGACGAAGGAGGCAACGTCATGGGACGAGCACGACAGGTGGGGACGGGCGCGGTCATCGCGCTCGGGCTGGGACTGATGTCACCGGCGTGGGCAGCAGGTGAGCCGACCGAGGGTGACGACGTCATCGTGGGCACGCCAGAGCGGGACGACATCGACGCCCTGGGTGGCGACGACACCATCTTCGGCAACCGCGGCGACGATGAGCTCCGCGGCCGCGCGGGCAACGACAAGATCATGGGTGGCCGCGGCAGCGACCTGCTGCTCGGCGGGGAGGGCGCGGACTCGATCGTGGGTGGGCCGAGGGGCGACTCCCTGTTCGGCCATGCGGGCTCCGACGTTCTCCGGGCTGGTGCCTTCCACGACATCATCGTTCCCGGCCCCGGCGCCGACGAGGTTCACGCGGGCCCCGGCGACGACGAGATCTTCGTGGACAACGACGGCAAGCGCGACGTGATCTTCTGCGACGGAGGACACGACTGGGTCGAGATCAGCCTCGGGCGGCACGAGCGTCGCGACCGCCTCGACCGGTACGTCGACTGCGAGTCCGTCTACGTCGACCGCCACGGCGTACCGAGCTGACGACTCTTCCTCGCCCGGCCCGTTACGAAATACTGTTGACAATCGACCACTGGCTACGTATTGTCGACAATCGACCAGGGACGGACGAGCCGCCGTGGCTGAGCACCGGGAGAACTCGTGGGATTCAAGGACAGGCCGAAGTTCGCGACCTTCGACATGAACGGCACGCTGATCCAGTTCCGTATCAACGACGCGATCCGTGAGGTCCTGGGGGACCGGCTCCCGGAGGAGGTCGCCACGGAGTTCCTGCAGGCCTGCAAGGCCTACCGGATCGACGAGTGCACGGGGGACTACCAGCCGTTCCACCAGATCGTCGACCGCTCCATGGCCCGCGCCGCCGCCCGGCTCGGCCTCCAGCACCGCGAGGACGACGCTCGAGCGGTCTACGAGCACGTCCCCACGTGGGGCCCGTACCCGGGAGTCACCGCGGCCCTGAACCGCCTCGCCGAGGCGGTCCCGCTGGTGATCATCACCAACAGCGACACCGCGCACGCCATGCGCCTCGCCGAGAACCTCCAGGCCCCGTTCGAGGTCGTCATCAGCGCCGAGCAGATGGGTGTCTACAAGCCCCGGCTCCGAGCCTTCGAGTACCTGTTCGACAAGCTCGGCGTGACACCCGACGAGATCGTCCACGTCTCTGCCAGCCCGATGTACGACCTCCGCCCCGCAGCCGTGATGGGCATCGAGAACAAGGTGTACGTCGACCGCGGCTTCGAGCACGACGAGCACTGGCTCGGCTACGAGCGGATCACCGACATCGCCGACCTTCCCGTCCTCTTCGGCCTGCCGCGTCCTTGAGGGACGAGCCTCGGATGGACGCCATCTTCGGATGGGACGAGAAGCGGACGACGACGCCCGACGGGGTCTACCGCGTGCTGCGGACCGCCATCCTCGACGGAAGCGTGCCGCCCGGCGGACAGCTGCGCGAGGCGCACATCGCAGCGGGTCTCGGGATCAGCCGGTCTCCCCTCCGGGAAGCGTTGACGAAGCTCGAGGAGGAGGGGCTGGTCGTGAAGATCCCCTTCCGCGGTGCGTTCGTCGTCGAGGTGAGCGCCCGGGACGTCGCCGAGATCGCCTCGATCCGGCTCCACGTCGAGCCCTACGCCGGCGAGCTCTCCATGGAGACGCTCCGCGGTCGGGAGCGGCCGGCGTTGATGCGGACGATCGCAGACCTCCACCGGGCGACCGAGGACAACGACATCCCCGCCAGCATCGATGCCCACCTGCGCTTCCACCGGCTCTTCTACGACTTCTCGGGACACAGCATCCTGCAGAGCCTCTGGAACGGGTGGGAGAGCAAGCTGCGTCTCTACCTCGCCGCCGACCACCGCTCCTACAGCGACATCCACGACGTCGCCCGCGAGCACGACAGGCTGGTCGCCTGCGTGCTGGAGGGTGACGTGGACGGCTTCCGCCGCGAGGTGGAGCACCACTTCCTCTCGGCGCTGCCATGAGCGAGATCCGAGAAAGGAGCGGCTCCGCCGCGCAGCGGCTCGAGGCCCTCGGCCTGGCCCTGCCCCCCGTCCGCGAGAGCTCCCGCTACGAGAACCATCGGGCGGCAGGCTCCAGCTTCCACGTGGCGGGCCAGCTGCCCTTCGAGGACGGCGAGCTCCTGGGTCGCGGCATCGTCGGCCGAGACGTCGACCTCGAGACCGGACGGGAGCTGGCGCGGCACGCCGCACTCAACGCACTCGCTGTCGCCGCCGACGCGGTGGGCGGCCTCGACCGGGTCCGGATCGTGCAGATGCTGGTCTTCGTGGCCAGTACGCCGGAGTTCGGTGAGCAGTCGCGCGTCGCGGACGCGGCGAGCGACCTGCTGGTCGACGTGCTCGGTGACAACGGGCGGCACGCACGCACTGCCATCGGGGTCGCCAGCCTGCCGCTGAACACTCCCGTCGAGATCCAGCTGGTCTGCACCGCGACGTAGACCGCCGCCGACAGAGTCTTCCCTTCGAGCACCAGGAGTGCGCCATGCACCGACTCCAGCGAGTACTGGACGCGGTCACCGAGCAGGTGGACACGCCCGCGCCGATCGTCCTGGTCGATGTCATGCAACGCAACATCGACCGGATGCAGGCCTTCGCCGCCGAGAACGCCGTGGACCTGCGTCCTCACGTCAAGACGCACAAGTGCGTCGAGGTCGGCAGGCGCCAGGTCGAGGCGGGGGCGGTGGGGATCACCGCCGGCAACGTGGGGGAGGCGGAGGTCTTCGCGGCCGCCGGGTTCGACGACGTCTTCATCGCCTACCCGGTCTGGCCGTCCGGCACCAAGGGCGGCCGGCTACGCCGACTGGCGCAGAGCACGCGGTTGCGGGTGGGCGCGGACAATCTCGCGGCCATCGACGCCCTGGCCGAGGTGATGGGTGACGAACCGGAGCGGCTCCAGGTGGTCGTGGAGATCGACTGTGGTGCCCGTCGGTCCGGAGCGCCACCAGAGGCCGCTGGTGATCTGGCACTCGCGGCCCGCAAGCGCGGACTGGTGCCCGTGGGGGTCTACACCTATCCCGGCCACGGCAGCGCCGCTCCGGGCTCCCGGGAGCCGGCGGCGCAGGACCAGCAAGCAGCCCTGACCGCCGCGGTGCGAAGCCTGCGCGGGGTCGGACTCGCCGCCGACGTCGTCAGCGCGGGCTCGACGCCCACGGTCGCGTTCTCGACGGGCAGCGCGATCACCGAGATCCGTCCTGGCGAGTACGTGTTCTGCGACCTCAACAACGCCAGGCTCGGCGCCTGCGACGAGGACCAGATCGCCCTGTTCGTCGCCGCCACCGTCGTCAGCGACTGGGTTCCCGGCCAGGCCATCCTCGACGTCGGCACCAAGGCGCTCGGCCGGGAAGGAAGCCTCGAGCGTGGGTTCGGCGGCATCGCCGGCAAGCGCGCGGTCCTGGCGAGGCTCAACGAGTACCACGGGTTCCTCGCGGTCCCCGACGACGAACGCCGTCCCGGTGTCGGCACCGTCGTGCCGGTCGTGCCCAACCACGTGTGCCCGGTGGTGAACAGCTTCGAGGAGCTGATCGTGACCGACAGCGAGGGCACGACGCCGGAGCGATGGCCGGTCGCCGCCCGCGGCCACCTGAGCTGACCATCCCGACCCCACCAACCGACGAGCAGGAGACCCGAGATGAGACTCACCGACCGCACCGCGCTGATCACCGGCGCCAGCAGCGGGATCGGGCAGGCCGTGACCTCCCAGTTCCGCCGTGAGGGCGCCCGCATGATGCTGACCGGCCGCAGGGCGCACCTCGACACCGCCCACCCGGATGACGTCTACGTCCCCGGTGACCTCAACGACGAGGCCTTCGTCGCCGGCTTGGCGGAGCGGGCCGCGGACGCGTTCGGATCGGTCGACGTGGTCGTCCTCAACCACGGCTTGCAGGTGAGCAGCCCGCTCGCCGAGATGGCGTACGACGACGCGCGGGACGTCCTTCACAGCAACCTGCTCAGCTCCTTCCTGGTGATGAAGCACTTCTCGGCGCTGATGCCCCCCGCCGGCGGCTCGATCGTCTGTGTGGGCTCGCGCCTGGGCATCGTCGGCAAGGCCGAGGAGGTGCTGTACTCCGCGGCCAAGGGAGGCTTGATCATGCTCGCCAAGGGCGCCGCCATCGAGTGGGCGCCGCGCAACATCCGGGTCAACGTCGTCGCGCCCGGGCTGACGTCCACCCCGATCATCGAAGCGTCCTTCCAGCGCCGGTCGGACCCGGAGGCCTACCGCCGCGAGCGCGAGCAGCAGATCCCGCTCCAGCGCCTCGCGACCCCCGACGAGGTCGCCGACGCGATCCTCTACCTCGCTTCGCCGGAGTCGTCCTACGTCACCGGAGCGGTGCTGCCCGTCGACGGCGGCTACACCGCCTTCTGACCCCGCGGCGCATCCGGCCGGCGAGCAGATCCAGGAAGAAGTCAGGTGAGAAGATTGTTGACAATCGGCAATCAGCAGACCTACGCTCTCGATATGACGCAGACCACATTCCGCCCCAAGTACGTGTCATTCGACTGCTACGGCACCTTGATCAGCTGGCCGATGACGCCCATCACCAAGGAGCTGGTCGGCGACCAGGTCCCGGCCGAGGACTGGGACCGGTTCGTCGCGGAGTTCCGCGGCTACCGCTACGACCAGGTCTGCGGTGAGTACTACCCCTACGAGCAGGTCCTGCAGGACTCCTTCGACCGGATCTGCCGCAAGTGGGGGATCAAGTCCAACGCCGACGCTGGGAAGCGCCTGGCCGAGGGTGTGCGGAGCTGGGGGCCGCACCCGGACGTCGTCGAGCCGCTGAAGAAGATGGCCGAGCACTACAAGCTGGTCATCCTCTCCAACGCCGACGACTCCTTCCTCGCCGAGAGCGTGCCCCGGCTCGGAGCCGAGTTCCACGCCGTCTACACCGCCGAGCAGGCCGGCTACTACAAGCCCCGGTACGGCGCGTTCGAGTACATGCTCGAGCAGCTGGACGCCAAGCCCGAGGACTTCGTGCACGTCTCGTCGCACACGCGCTACGACCCGCTGCCCATGCACGACATGGGCTTCCGCAACCTGGTCCTGCTGGACCGGGGCTACGACCCGGTGCCGCCGGGCTACGGCATCACGACCGTCAAGACCCTCGACGAGCTCAACACCCTGCTCGGCATCTGACCGAGCCCGCAACGCTGGACCCAACAACGCTGGACCCAACCCCGGAGGCAAAGATCATGAGCAAGTGGAAGACGACCGCGGCGGCAGGCCTCGGGGCGCTGTTGTTGTTCGCGACCAGCGCGTGTGGCGACCCGGCCTCGTCGAGCGACGAGGCGTCGGGTGCGAAGGGCAGCTTCGACGACATCGTGGCGGACGTGAAGCCCGATGACGCGGCGATCGCGCTGCTGCCCGCCGACATCAAGGAGGCCGGCGTGATCACGATGGCCGCCGACCTGCACTACCCGCCCACGTCCTTCCTCGCCGAGGACAACAAGACGCCGATCGGCTACAACGTCGACATCGCCACGCTCCTGGCCAAGGTGCTCGGCCTGGAGGTCGAGATCAAGAACGTGACCTGGGACGGCGTGATCCCGGGGATCGCCGCTCGGCGCTACGACTTCACCGCCACCAACATGACCCCCACGGAGGAGCGGCTGGAGGTCCTGGACATGGTCACCTACTGGGCGCCCGGGTCGTCCCTGATCGTGGAGGACGGCAACCCGGAGGACCTGAGCATCGCCGACGAGTCCGTCTGCGGCAAGAAGATCGCCGTGATGACCGGCAGCTCGCAGCAGCAGGACTACCTCCCCCTCATCTCCGAGGACTGCGAGACGGCGGGGCAGGACCCGGTCGATGCGGTCGTCCTGGGCAACGTCGAGGGCGCGCTGACGCAGCTCTCGTCGAAGCGGATCGACGGCGTCTTCTCCGACACCTCGCAGCTGGCCTGGGCGGCGCAGCAGCAGCCCGATTCCTTCGAGCTGCTCTCGCCGCAGTACCAGAAGGAGGTGGGCGACGACACCGCGGCCCTGGGGCTGCCGAAGGACTCGCCGCTGACCCCGGCGATCCATGCCGCGATGCAGGTGCTGATGGACTCCCCGGCCTACCAGGCGACCTTGGACCGTTGGGGCCTGGGCGCCGGCGCGATCCCCGAGTCGCAGATCTTGAGGTGACCCATGACCTCCACGACAGAACCGACCCGTACCGACCGCCGTGAGACGGCGGGACGGCACCAGGACGCCACCACCAAGCCACGGGTGCACCGCCGCGGAGCGCTCGAGTACGTCGCCTGGGCCGCCTGTGTCCTCCTGGCGATCGGCGTGGCCCGCACCCTGATCACCAACGAGAACTTCCAGTGGGACGTGGTGGCGCAGTACGTCACCGCGGAGACGGTCCTCCGTGGCCTGCTCATGACCGTGGTGCTCACGATCCTGTGCATGACCTTCGGCGCCCTGCTCGGTCTGCTCGTGGCGGTCCTGCGGGTCTCGCCGCTCAGGCCGGTCCGGATCCTCGCCGGTGCCTACGTCACCTTCTTCCGAGGCACGCCGGTCCTGGTGCAGCTGATCTTCTGGTTCAACATCGCCGCGCTCTACCCGCACCTCGCGATCGGGATCCCCTTCACCGACGTCTCGCAGGACATCGACGTCAACAGGCTGATCAGTGCGACGACGGCGGCGGTGGTGGGTCTGTCCCTCAACCAGGCCGCCTACCAGGCAGAGATCTTCCGCGGTGGCTTCGCGTCGGTGGACAAGGGCCAGATCGAGGCGGCCGACGCCCTGGGCATGAGCCGCGGGACGAAGCTGCGTCGGGTCATCGTGCCGCAGTCCATGCCCACGATCGTCCCGGCGACCGGCAACCAGTTCATCGGGATGTTCAAGGAGACCTCGCTGGTCAGCGTGCTGGGCGTCGGGGAGCTGCTGATGAGCGTGCAGCTCATCTACGCACGGACCTACCAGACCATCCCGCTCCTGATCGTGGCCTGTGTCTGGTACCTGTTCATGACGATGCTGCTGAGCTATCCGCAGTCCAAGATCGAGAAGAAGTTCTCGCGCACCCGGGAGCGGGCCGGCAACGACCCGATCCCCCTCCCCGCTCAGATCGCACCGATGGGAGATGCCAAATGAACGGCGACGGAACAGTGTTCGCGCGCGGTCTGCGCAAGAGCTTCGGCGACCGGGTGGTGCTCGACAGCATCGACATGGACGTCGCCTGCGGCGAGATCGTCTGCGTCATCGGCCCCAGTGGTTCCGGCAAGTCCACCTTGCTGCGCTGCGTCAACGGGCTGGAGGAGGTGGACCGCGGTGTCCTGCGCGTCAACGGCGAGGACCTCGGGTTCCGCGAGACGCCGACGGCGTACCGAGCCATGAAGCGCAAGGAGGTTGCGGCGCAACGCTCCCGCATCGGCATGGTCTTCCAGGCGTTCAACCTCTTCCCCAACATGACTGCGCGGGGCAACGTCATGGCCGGCCCGGTGCTCGTCAAGGGCAAGCCGAAGGCGGAGGCCGCACAGCGTGCGGACGAGCTCCTGGCGAGCGTCGGGCTCCAGGGCCACGGCGACCACTACCCCTGGCAGCTCTCGGGCGGCCAGCAGTAGCGGGTCGCCATCGCGCGCTCACTCGCGATGGAACCGAACGTGATGCTGTTCGACGAGCCGACCAGCGCCCTCGACCCCGAGCGCGTCGGAGAGGTGCTCGGCGTCATGAAGGACCTCGCCGAGCGCGGCATGACCATGCTGATCGCGACCCACGAGATGGGCTTCGCCAAGGAGGTCGCCGACACGGTGATGTTCATGGACGGAGGGCTGGTCGTCGAGAAGGGCGCCCCCCGCGACGTGCTCTGCAGTCCCCAGGAGCCGAGGACCCGCAAGTTCCTCGAGAAGGTCCTGTGACGGGCCCATCCCCGCTCGTCCATCCAGCAATGCCAGTTGTCGACACATTCCACCAAGACGGAGGCGATCCCTCATGAAGTTCACCCCTTACTGGCTCGACACCGCTCCGGCGGGGCCGGACCGCTCCCGGACCGAGATCGGCGGCCAGGTCGAGGTCGCCGTCGTCGGCGCGGGACTGACGGGCCTGTCCGCCGCCCTGCACCTCGCCCGCAAGGGTGCGAAGGTGGAGGTCTTCGAGCAGGAGTCGGTGGCTTGGGGAGCGTCGGGCCGCAACGGCGGCATGGCGACCACGGGGATGTCGATCGGGTTCTCGGCGGCCATCGAGCGCTACGGCCTCGAAGCCGCGAGCGCCTACTTCCTGGCGTACGACGACGCCATCGACACCGTGGAGAAGCTGGTGGGCGAGGAGGGCATCGACTGCGACTTCGCCCGGACCGGGAAGATGACGCTGGCGGCCAAGCCCGCTCACCTCGACGGCTTGCGCAAGAGCCGCGACGTGCTGGCGGAGCGGCTGGGCTACGAGACGCACATCGTGTCGAAGAGCGACCTGCGCTCGGAGATCGGCTCGGACTTCTACCACGGTGCGTCGGTCGACCCGAAGGGTGCGGGCCTGCACGTGGGCAAGTTCACCAAGGGCCTGGCCGAGGCGGCGGCGCGCCTGGGCGTGACGATCCACGAGAAGGCCCCGGTCGAGCAGGTACGGCGACTGGAGGGGACCCGCCACGAGCTGGTCACCCCGCGGGGCAGTGTCCGCGCCAACCAGGTGCTGGTCGCCACCAGCGGCTACACCCGCCGGCCGTTCCGGTGGCAGCAGGTCCGGATCGCGCCGGTGGGCAGCTTCATCATCGTGACCGAGCCGCTCGGCAAGGAGGTCTGCGACCAGCTGATGCCGACCCGGCGGATGGCCTCGGACTCCAAGAACCTCCTCTACTACTTCCGGATCACGCCCGACTACCGGTTGCTGTTCGGTGGCCGCGCCCGGTTCGCGATGTCGAACCCGCAGTCGGACGAGAAGAGCGGGCGGATCCTGCAGAAGGCGATGACCAGCGTCTTCCCGCAGCTGTCCTCCACCAAGGTCGACTACTGCTGGGGCGGCCTGGTGGACATGAGCATGGACCGGATGGTGCACGCCGGCGAGAAGGACGGGTTGTTCTACTCGATGGGCTACTCCGGGCACGGCGTACAGATGGCCACCCACATGGGCAAGCAGATGGCCGAGTACCTCAACGGCTCGGTCGAGGCCAACCCGTGGCAGGACCTGAGCTTCAAGCGGATCCCCGGACACTTCGGCCCGCCCTGGTTCCTCCCCTTCGCAGGGAGCTACTACAAGGTCAAGGACCTGGTCCGCTGACCCTCCGCACCCATCCACGACGTGACGATCCGGACAAGTGAAGAAATGACGATCGCGACGAACCCCCATGCCAGCGGCGTGTCCACGCCCAGCGTCCAGTGGGATGCGGACGGATCCCGCCTTCACTGCCGGGTCGGTTGGCCGGCCGAGCGGCCGGTGCTGTCGCGGGTCCTGCCCATCTTCGAGCAGCTCGGGCTGCGCCTGATCGACCACCGCCCCGAGACGGCCGCCGACGCCTTCGTGTTCTCCCGGGCCGGGGAGGTGTCGACCGACGGCGTGCTACCGCTGATGACGGAGGCGTTCGTCGCGGCGTGGGACGGGTCCGTCGACCGGGACGTGTTCGCGTCCTTGGTGACCGAGGCGCACCTCCGGGTGCGGCAGGTGCAGCTGGTGCGGGCGGCGTACCAGTACCTGCGGCAGGCGGGCCTGGGCGCCAGCAGGTCCTACGTCCGGGGCATCTTGTCGACCCACGGGGAGTTCGTGCGCCACTGGGTGGAGTCGTTCGAGCGCCGGTTCGACCCGCAGTCCGGTGCGCCGGCGGAGAACATGCTGGCCAAGTACGCCGAGGCGGCCGAGACCCGGGACGAGTTCCGGGTCCTGGACTGGTACGCCGGCCTGTTCGAGGCGGTCACGCGGACCAACTACTTCCGGACCGATGGCACCGGTGGCCCGGCGCCCACGATCGTGCTCAAGCTGGACCCGGCCAAGCTGCCGTTCGCGACCGACCCCGACGTGGCCGTCGAGACCTTCGTGCATCATCCCGACGTCGAGGGCCTCCACGTGCGCTACGGGCGGGTGGCGCGCGGCGGCCTTCGGTGGTCGGACCGGATCGAGGACTACCGCGACGAGGTGCTCGCCCTCGCGAAGGCCCAGCAGGTCAAGAACTCGCTGATCGTTCCCGCGGGAGCCAAGGGCGCGTTCGTCGTGAAGGCGCCGATCGCCGGGCTGGGCCGCGCCGCGGCTGCCGAGGAGGTCCAGCGCTGCTACCGGCTCTTCGTCCGGGGACTTCTCGACGTCGCCGACGACCGGTCGAACGACGTGGTCGTGCACCCGCCGGGCGTGCTGGTCACCGACGGGCCGGACCCCTACCTGGTCGTGGCGGCGGACAAGGGCACGGCCGCGTTCTCCGACCTGGCCAACCGCGAGGCGGCGGACGCCGGCTTCTGGCTCGACGACGCCTTCGCCTCCGGAGGCTCCACCGGCTTCGACCACAAGGCGCTCGCGGTGACCGCCCGCGGGGCGTGGGTCGCCGTACGCCGGCACTTCACGGAGCTGGGGATCGACCCCGACACCGACGAGTTCTCCGCCGTCGGCATCGGCGACATGTCCGGTGACGTCTTCGGCAACGGGATGCTGCTCTCGGACAGGATCCGCCTGGTGGCTGCCTTCGACCACCGGCACGTCTTCCTGGACCCCGCGCCCGACCCCTCCACGTCGTTCGCGGAGCGGACCAGGCTCGCGGCGCTCCCCGGCTCGTCCTGGGCCGACTACGACCCGGCGCTGATCTCCCGCGGCGGTGGGGTCTTCCCGCGGTCGGGCCGCTCGGTCCACCTCTCCCGCGAGGCACAGCTCGCCCTGGGCATCGAGGCCGGGGAGCTGTCGACCGACGAGCTGGTCCGGGCGATCCTCCGGGCCCCGGTGGACCTGCTGTGGAACGGCGGCATCGGCACCTACGTGCGTGCCACCCACGAGTCCGACGCCGATGTGTCCGATCGCGGGAACGACCGGGTCCGCGTCACGGCCGACCAGCTGCGGTGCCGGGTCGTCGGTGAGGGCGGCAACCTGGGTCTCACCCAGGCCGCGCGGATCGAGCTCTCCCTGACCGGTGGGCGGCTCAACGCCGACTTCATCGACAACGCCGGGGGAGTGAATACCTCCGACCGCGAGGTCAACCTGAAGATCCTGCTCCGAGCCGTGGAGGAGGCCGGTCTCATCGATCGTGGGGAGCGGGACCTGATCCTCGCCGGCTCCGCCGAGGAGGTCGTCGCCGAGGTGATGGCGGACAGCGAGCGCCAGACGCTCGCCATCAGTGTCGCCGAGGGTTACGGAGCGGCGATCCTGGACCGGCACGACCAGGTGATGCGGAACCTCGAGGAGCACGGGCTCGACCGCACGCGGGAGCACCTGCCCGCAGCGGAGGCGCTCGAGAAGAGGCGGGCGGCCGATCGTGGCCTCACCCGGCCCGAGATCGCGGTCATCCTCGCCCACGCCAAGAACCTGGTCCACGAGCTGTTGCTCGAGGGCGACATCCCCGACGACCCGGGGGCGGCGGACGTCCTCGCCCGCTACTTCCCCGGTCCGCTCCGGGACCGGTTCTCCGAGCAGGTCGCCGCCCACCGCCTCGGCCGCGAGATCGTCGCGACCAGGATCGCGAACGACCTGATCGACCGCGTCGGACCGGGCTTCGTCTACCGGATCGAGGACCGCACCGGTGCGACCACCGACCAGGCGATCCGCTCGATCCTCATCGTCAAGGACGTGCTGGGCCTCGACGAGCTGTGGGACGGCCTCGCGCCGTACCCCGTCGGCCCGACGATGCCGGCCCGGCAGGCCCTGGAGCGGGCTCTCGAGTACAACGCCTCCTGGCTGGTACGCCGCAACAGCCGGCTGGGATCGATCGGCCAGGAGGCGACGGCGTACGCGCCGGTCGTCGCCCGGCTCCGTCAGGCGCTGGCCGCGCGGCCACCGGCCGGCAACGGGTCGGCGGTCGACGCCGGGTTCGCCGCGTTGCGGGACCTCGGGGCGCCGGAGGAGCTGGTGACCGCCTGTCGGTCGGTCGTGCGTCTGCAGGCCGCCCTGGCGCTGGCGTCGGCGGCAGCGGAGAGCGGGCTCGACGTCGTCGAGCTCGAGGAGACCTACGCGAGGATCGGCGACACCGTGGGACTGTCGTGGCTGTACGCGACGATCCCGATCACGGCGGCCGACCCCCACTGGGTGCAGCTCGCCAAGGCCGCGCTGCGTGACGAGCTCGCAGCGTTGACGATCGCGATCGCCACCGACGTGCTCGCTGCCGGCGGCCTGGCGTCGTGGACGGGCGAGCACGAGGACGCCCTGGCTCGCGCGCGCTCGGCGTACGCCGGCCTCGCCGGCAGCGGCGACGTGGACGTCGCGAAGCTCACCGTCGGTGTCCAGGTGCTCCGCGACCTGGGTCACGCCGTGGGAGCCTGAGAGCGAGCGCAAGCCGACCCGGAAGGGACGAGCAGATGAGCACGAGTGGAGCCGACGTGGCCGTGATCGGCCTCGGTGCGATCGGCTCCATGACGCTGTGGCGGCTGGCGGAGCGGGGAGTGGCCGTCCACGGCTACGAGCGGTTCGGCATCGCGCACGACCGCGGCGCGTCGGCGGGCCAGACCCGCCGCTTCTCGGTGCAGAGCCAGCGTGAGCCGCGCGTGACGCCGCTGGCCACGGAGGCCGTCGGCTTGTGGCGTGAGCTCGAGGAGCACACCGAGCGCGAGCTGCTCCGCCAGACCGGCGGGGTGATCCTCGGGCCGCAGGGCGCGCCGGAGGTCCTCGCTGCCGAGGCGTCCGCCCGGGGCAACGGGCTTCCTCACGAGGTGCTCGACGCTGCCGCCCTCGGCCCGCGCTTCCCGCAGCACGTCGTACGCGACGGCGACGTGGGCGTGACCGATCCCTGGGCGGGATACCTCCGGCCGGAGGCGTGCGTCGCGACCGCCGTGGAGCGCGCCCTCGCCCTCGGCGCCACCGTGAACCCGTACACCGAGGTGATCGCCGTCGAGCCGCGGGCGACCGGGGTCGCGGTCGTCACCCGCGGTGGCTTGCAGACTTACGACCGCGTCGTGCTCGCACCGGGTCCGTGGGCCGGTGAGCTCGTCCCGGGCGCGGGTCGGCGCGTCGTACCCCGACGGATCGTGCAGTCCTGGTACCTCCCGCGCGACCCCCGCGACTACCACCCGGACGTGTTCGGCGTCTTCGAGCGGGTGGGCGACGTCTTGGCCTACGGGTTCCCCACGCTCGACGGGGTCACCGTGAAGGTCGGCGTCAGGTTCGGGACGCACCCGGCGGTCCCCGACCTCGCCCACGTCGAGCGATCCGTCGACCTCGCGTTCGCGTCCCGGGTGGCAGCCGTGGTCCGCGAGCTCCTCCCCGGCCTGCACCCGGATCCGGTCAGCCTCCAGACCGGCATCGACGGGTACAGCCCCGACGGCATGCCGCTGGTCGGCCCCGACCCCTCCGACGCCCGGCTCGTGGTGGCCTGCGGCTTCTCGGGCTCCGGCTTCAAGTTCGCCCCGGTCATGGGCGAGATCGCCGCCGACTTCGCCGAGGCCGGCTCGACCGGCCGGGACGTGTCGTTCCTGGCTCCCGACCGGCCCCTCCTGGAGCCGTCGACGGGCAGGTGACCGCGACCCGGCCGGCCGTCCCCGTTCAGGCGAGGCGGTCCAGGACCGCGGTGGTCACCTGCTCGGTCGATGCGGTGCCGCCGACGTCGCCGGTGCGGGTCTCGGGTCGTCGCAGCGTGTCCTTGATCGCCGCCATCAGCACGCGCGCAGCCTCGTCGGCCTGCAGGTGCTCGAGCATCAGCACCGTCGACCACAGCATGCCGACCGGGTTCGCGATGCCCTTGCCGGCGATGTCGGGCGCCGAGCCGTGCACCGGCTCGAACATCGAGGGGTGCTGCCGGGTGGGATCCAGGTTGGCGGAGGGCGCGATGCCGATGCTGCCGGTCACCCCTGCCGCGAGGTCGCTCAGGATGTCGCCGAACAGGTTGCTCGCCACGATCACGTCGAACGACTCCGGTCGCAGGACCAGCTTCGCCGCGAGCGCGTCCACGTGCTCCTCGGTCAGCCCCACCTCGGGACGCAGCTCGGCGCGCTCCCGCACCACCTCGTCCCAGAACGGCATCGAGTGCACCAGTCCGTTGGACTTGGTGGCCGAGGTCAGCCGCCGCCGGCGGCCGGCGCTCACCTCGAGCGCGTAGTCGGCGATCCGGGTGATGCCGCGACGGGTGAAGACCGCCTCCTGCACGGCTGTCTCCTCCGGCAGTCCCCGGTTGAACCGTCCCCCGACCTGGCTGTACTCGCCCTCGTTGTTCTCACGGACGATCACCAGGTCGATCGAGCGCTGCTCGGCGTCGGCGAGCGGGCTCCTGACGCCCTCGAACGACAGCACCGGCCGCAGGTTCACGAACTGCTGGAACGCTCGACGGATGGGGATCAGCAGCCCCCACAGCGAGACGTCGTCCGGTACGTCGGGCCGGCCGACGGCGCCCAGGAGCACGGCGTCGTACTCCTGGAGGGTCGCCAGGCCGTCGTCCGGCATCATCGTGCCCTCGGCGAGGTAGCGCTCGCACGACCAGTCGTACTCGTCGATCTCCAGCCCGAGTCCGAACCGCTCGTCGAGACGCCTGAGGACCTGGCGTGCCGAGTCCGCGACCTCGATGCCGATGCCGTCGCCCGGGATGAGGGCGATGCGTCGGGACGTTGTTGCCATGGCAGCGCGCACCTCAGGCGTTCGTCGCGACGGCGACGTACTTGATCTCGAGGAACTCCTCGATGCCGACGGTCCCGCCCTCGCGCCCGAGCCCGGAGTGCTTCATGCCACCGAACGGGGCCGCGGGGTTGGAGACCACGCCCTGGTTGAGACCGACCATCCCGGTCTCGATGCGCTCGCTCAGCCGGAGGGCGCGGTCGAGGTCACGGGTGAAGATGTAGGACACCAGGCCGAAGTCGGTGTCGTTGGCCGCGGTGACCGCCTCCTCCTCGGTCTCGAACGTCGTGATGGGTGCGACCGGGCCGAAGATCTCCTCGTGCCTCATCCGCGCGTCGTGCGGCACGCCGGACAGGACCGTGGGCGGGTAGAAGTAGCCCTCGCCCTCCAGCGCCTCGCCGCCGGTGAGCACCTCGGCGCCGCGCTGCACCGCGTCTGCGACCAGGGCGCTCACCTTGTCGCGGGCGGCGGCGTCGATGAGCGGTCCGACGACCACGCCGTCCTCGACGCCGCGGCCGATCGGCAGGGCGCTCATGCGCTCCGACAGCCGGCGAGCGAACTCGTCGGCGACCGATGAGTGGACGTAGAACCGGTTGGCGGCCGTGCACGCCTCCCCGATGTTGCGCATCTTGGCGAGCATCGCGCCCTCGACGGCGACATCCAGGTCCGCGTCCTCGAAGACGAGGAACGGTGCGTTGCCACCGAGCTCCAGCGAGGTGCGCATCACCTGCTCGGCGCACTGCTCGAGCAGCTTCTTGCCGACCGGGGTGGAGCCGGTGAACGAGAGCTTGCGCGCCCGCCCGTCACGGATCACCGGCTCCATCACGCCTGCCGGGTTCGTGGTGGTCACCAGGTTCAGGACGCCGTCCGGGAGGCCGGCCTCCTTCATGATCGCGGCCAGGGCCAGCATCGACAGCGGGGTCTGCTCGGCAGGCTTGATCACCATGGTGCAGCCGGCCGCAACGGCGGGACCGATCTTGCGGGTGCCCATCGCGATGGGGAAGTTCCACGGCGTGATCAGGATGCACGGCCCGACCGGCTGCCGCATGACCAGCAGTCGTCCCTGACCGTTGGGGGCCACGGCGTACCCGCCGTCGATGCGCACCGCCTCCTCGGAGAACCAGCGGAAGAACTCGGCCGCGTAGGCGACCTCGCCCCGGGCCTCGGAGAGCGGCTTGCCCATCTCGAGCGTCATCAGGAGCGCGAGGTCCTCCTGGCGCTCCAGGAGGAGGTCGTAGGCCCGGCGGAGGATGTCGCTGCGCTCCCGCGGAGGCACGGCGGCCCAGGCCGGCTGCGCCTTCTCGGCCGCGTCCAGCGCGCGGAGCCCGTCGGCCGGACTCGCGTCGGCGACCTCCGCGAGCGTCCTGCCGGTCGAGGGGTCGTCGACGGCGAACGTCGCGCCGTTCTCGGCGGGTTGCCACTCCCCGCCGATGAAGAGTCCGGTCGGCACCGAGGCGACGACCTCCTGCTCACGCGTGCTGTCGACCATGGGGCGCTCCTGTCGTTTTGTCTGTAGTATGACTGTAGGTTGTCGACACTCTACCAAGGAGAAGCCCCATGGCATACCTCTCGCCATTGCTAAAACAAGCCACCCCCGTCGTTGTCGAGCGTGGCGAGGGCGTCTACCTGTACGACGAGGAGGGCCGGCGCTTCCTCGACTTCACCGCCGGCATCGGCGTCACGAGCACCGGCCACTGCCACCCGCGCGTGGTCGCGGCTGCCCAGGAGCAGGTCGCGAAGCTCATCCACGGTCAGTACACGACGGTCATGCACCGGCCTCTCCTCACGCTGGCCGAACGGCTGGGCGAGGTGCTCCCCGAGCCGCTCGACTCGGTGTTCTTCTCCAACTCGGGCAGTGAGGCCGTCGAGGCGGCGCTCCGCCTGGCGCGCCACGCCACCGGGCGTCCCAACGTCGTGGTCTTCCACGGCTCCTTCCACGGGCGCACGATCGGGGCGGCGTCGATGACCACGTCGGGCACGAAGTTCCGCGCTGGGTTCTCCCCGCTCATGGGCGGAGTCGCGATCTCGCCGTTCCCCACCGCGCACCGCTACGGCTGGGACGAGGCCACGGCGACCGAGTTCGCGCTCCGCGAGCTCGACTACGTGCTGGCCACCGTGACCTCCCCGGCGGAGACCGCGGCCTTCGTCGTCGAGCCGGTCCTGGGCGAGGGCGGCTACGTGCCGGCCAACACGGCCTTCATGGCCGGCCTGCGCGAGCGCGCCGACAAGCACGGCATCCTCCTCGTCATCGACGAGGTCCAGACGGGCTGGGGCCGGACGGGCCGGTTCTGGGGCCACGAGCACTTCGGTGTCACGCCCGACGTGCTCGTCACCGCCAAGGGCCTGGCCAGCGGGTTCCCGCTGTCCGCCATCGCGGCGTCGTCCGAGCTGATGGCCAAGGCGTGGCCGGGCTCCCAGGGCGGGACCTACGGCGGCAACGTGGTCGCCTGTGCCGCGGCCCTCGCGACCCTGGACGTCATCGCGGACGAGAAGCTCGTCGACAACGCCCGGGACGTCGGAGCGGCCCTCGAGTCGGGCCTGAACAAGGTCGCCGCCGAGCACCCGGCCATCAGCGACGTGCGCGGCCTGGGGCTGATGCTCGGCAGCGAGTTCCGGACCCCGGACGGTGAGCCGGACGCGGCGACCGCCTCGCGTGCCCAGCAGGAGGCGGCGAGCCGCGGACTCCTCCTGCTGACGTGCGGTCCGTTCGGCAACGTCGTGCGGATGATCCCGCCGCTGGTCGTCACCGAGGAGCAGGTCGACGACGCCCTGGAGATCTGGGCCGGCGTCGTCGCGAGCGTGGTCGAGGCCTGATCAGCAGGAAGCACCGGGGCCCGCCGGGGGCTGGGCGTGAAGCCCGCGGCGGGCCCCGTGTCGCGCGACCGGTCAGGCCGAGCTGTCAGGCGGAGGTCTGGATCGCGATGATCTTGGGCTCGGTCATGGCGTCGACGGCGTACGGGACACCCTCGCGCCCGACGCCCGACCGCTTGCCGCCGCCGAACGGCATCGCGTCGATCCGGAAGTCCCCGGTGTCGTTGATCATGACCGCCCCGACGCGGAGGCGTCGGGCGACGTCGAGTGCGGCGTCGATGTCGCGGGTGAAGACGCCGGCCTGGAGCCCGTAGTCGGACGCGTTCACCGCGTCGATCGCCACGTCGGCGCTCTCCACGGGCTCGATCGAGACCACGGGACCGAAGACCTCCTCGGTCAGCATCCGCGAGCCGGGCGGCACGTCGGTCAGCACCGTCGGCCAGTAGTAGGAGCCGTCGCGCTTGCCCCCGGTCTGCACGACGGCGCCGCTGGCCACCGCCTCCGAGACCCACGCCTCGACGCGGTCGGCGGCGGCCTCGTCGACCAGCGGTCCGATGTCGGTGGCGCGGTCGGCCTTGCTGCCGACGACGAGCTCGCGGGTCCTGCGGACGACCAGGTCGAGCAGCTCCGCCGCCCGCTCCTGCGCCACGAGGACGCGCTGGACCGACAGGCAGTTCTGCCCGGTGTTGCCGAAGGCCCCGTCGACGATCGCGGTCGCAGCCCGATCGATGTCGGCGTCGCCGAGGACGACGACGGCGCCGAGACCGCCGAGCTCCATCAGCGTCTTCTTCGCGCCCGCGGCGCGCGCGACGGCGTTCCCGCTGCTCCAGCCGCCGGTGAAGGACACCATGTCGACGAGCGGGTGGCTCACCAGCGCGGCTCCCGCAGCGACCCCACGGCTGGGCAGCACGGCGACGCGATCCTCGGGGACCCCGGCGTCGAGAAGCACCTGGAGGAAGGCGAGGGCGATGAGCGGGGTCTGCTCGGAGGGCTTCAGCACGATCCCGTTGCCTGCCATCAGCCCCGGGGCGACCTTGTGGGCGACCAGGTTGAGCGGGTCGTTGAACGGCGTGATCGCCGCGACGACCCCCACGGGCTCGCGGGTGAACCAGCCGATGCGGTGGGTGCCGCGCGAGGTGTCGCCGAAGGGGAGGGTGCGTCCTTCCAGGCGGTCGGACTGCTCGGCCGTGAGGCGGACGGTCTCGACGGCCCGCTCCACCTCGCTCTCCGCGTGCCGGACCGGCTTGCACGCCTCGGTGGTGAGCAGCCCGACGAACAGCTCCGTGCGCTGGCGCAACAGTCGGGCGGCCTCGTGGAGCACCTCGCGACGACGCCACACCGGCCACGGTCCGCCCTGGTGGACGGCCTCGGCGACGGCACGCACTGCGTCGTGGACGTCGGCGGGGGAGCAGTCCGCGACCTGCCCGAGCAGGCGGCCGTCCTCCGGATCGACGACGGCAAAGTCGGCGGACGCCGCGCGCCAGCTGCTGTTCCAGAACGCCCCCGCCGGGGGGAGCCATGCCCGTGCTGCTTCGCTCATGGCGACTACTGTGACCCGGTTCACGCAATATCGTCAACTTTAGGTTGTTGACAATATGACCGGTGAGGTGGTTCGGTAGGGGAGGGAGAATCTTGCCCGGCGCGCCGAGCCGCCTGACGCGCTCAGTGTCACGATGATCGTGCACGACAATCGAATGTAGGAGAAATGTCCTGATGAGCTCAGAGACCGCAGAACCGATGCGACTTCCGCGGGCGACCTACGCGTCGATGGTGACCGAGCGGCTTCGCGACAGCATCGTGAACGGCTCGCTCGCCCCCGGTTCGCAGCTGAGCGAGGCTGACCTGGCGACCCGGTTCGGGGTGAGTCGCGGTCCGGTGCGAGAGGCGCTCCAGCGGTTGATCCAGGAGGGCCTGGTGCGCGCCGAGCCGCACCGCGGCGTCTTCGTGCCCGTGCTGACCGACGACGACGTCCGGGATATCTACCTCGCGCGCGAGACGCTGGAGGCCGCCGCGGTCAAGCACATCATCGCCTCGTCCAGGTCCGAGTCCGCTGCCAACGACCTCGACCGGCTGGTGAAGCTGATGGCGGACGCCGAGGCGGCCGACGACTGGGAGGCGGTGGGTCGGCACGATCTCGAGTTCCACACCGCACTGGTCGCGGCGACCGGAAGCGAGCGGCTGCAGCGGATGTTCAGCACCGTGATCTCCGAGACCCGGCTCTGCCTGGGCGTGCTGACGGCCGCAGATGCGCGGAGCGACCTCGTGGGCGAGCACCGACAGATCGCAACCATGATCCGCAAGCGCCAGACCGACAAGGCCCTCGCGGTGCTCAAGGTGCACTTCGACGACGCCGTCGTCACGATCGGGAGCCGCGAGGAGGGGACCGAGGAGGACGCCGGGTAGCTCCCGGTTAGCTCTCCCGGATCCGGTCCAGGTAGCCCTGGCGCGCGGTGCTGTCGACGTCGTCGAGGAAGACGGAGTCGGCGCCGAGCATCGTGCCGAGGCCCTCGGCGACGCGGCGCGGGACGAACTTCATCGCCGACGTCATCCCGCCGGCGACCTTGGTCACCCGGACGAACGGCTTCGGCTTCGCGATCAGCTCCGCGGTCGCCCGAGCGATCTCCTCGGGCTCGGCGTTGCGGAGGCCCTTGGCGCCCTCGGTCCCGGCCACGAGCTCGGTGTTGGTGAAGGTCGGCCGCACGGTCGACACCCGGATCCCGGTCTTGCGGTGCTCGAGGCGCACCGCCTCGGTGAAGCCGATCACCGCGTGCTTGGTGCCGCAGTACGTCGCCAGCCCCGGTACGGCGAGCTCGCCCGCCAGCGACGCGGTGTTGATGATGTGGCCGCGGTCGCGCGGCAGCATCCGCTCGAGGGCCTGCTTCGTGCCGTAGATGACGCCCAGGAGGTTGATCTCGACCTGCCGCCGGGTGACCGCGTCCTCCTCCTCGTGGGTGTGCCCGGTCGGCATGATGCCGGCGTTGTTGACGAGCACGTCGAGGTCGCCCAGCTCGGACTCCACCAGGTCGAGGAACGCCCGGAACGACGCGGGGTCGGTGACGTCGAGGCGGGCGTAGGTCTCGATGCCGAGCTCGAGCGCCGCCTCCTTGAGCCGGACCTCGTCGATGTCTCCGATGGCGACGCGACAGCCGCGCCCGAGCAGCTCCTTCGCGGTCTGGTAGCCGATGCCGCGGGCACCGCCGGTGATCGCGACGACCTTTCCGTCGAGACCGGCGAGGTCGGACATCACCGGCCGCCCTTCCCGCCTAGCCCGAGCCGCTGGCGTAGGCCACGGCCGGCGACGGCCCGCATGAAGCGGGCGGCGATCGCCGTCCGCCGCGGCGAGTAGGGGTACCAGATGAGCTCGTTCTTCATCGTCGGGATGCGCGGGGCGGTGACGGACTGGACCTTGCAGTACTTGTGCACGCCGTACGCGCCGCCCAGCCGCGCTCCCACGCCGGAGGTCTTCCAGCCGTTGTGCGGCAGCGGCGCGGCGAACAGGTTGCTGAAGACGTCGTTGACGTTGACGGCGCCGGCCTCGAGCCTGCGGGCGACCTGCTGGCCGCGCTCGACGTCGCCGGTCCACACGGACGCCGACAGGCCGTACGGCGAGTCGTTCGCCATCCGGATCGCCTCGGCCTCGTCGGCCACCTTCATCACGGGGATGGTCGGTCCGAACGTCTCCTCGGTCATGCACGACATCGAGTGGTCGACGTCGACGAGCACGGTCGGTGCGAAGAAGTTGCCGACACTGCCGCGGCTGCCACCGGTGAGCACCCGGGCGCCGGACTCGACCGCCTCGCGCACGTGGCGGTCGGCGATGTCGACCTGGTTGGCGGTCGCCATCGCGCCGACGTCGTCGCCCTTCGCGACACCCTGGGAGAGCCCGGCCACCTTCTTCGTCAGTCGGTCGACGAACTCGTCGTACACGGGCGCCTCGACGTAGACCCGCTCCACCGAGATGCAGACCTGGCCGGAGTTGAACAGCCCGCCCCACGCGATGCCGTTGACGGCCCGGTCGAGGTCGGCGTCCGCGAGGACGATGGCCGGGTCCTTGCCGCCGAGCTCGAGGCTGTAGGGCTTGAGCTGCTCCGCGCAACGGACCCCGATCTTGCGCCCCGTCGCCGTCGAGCCGGTGAACTGCACGTAGTCGGCGGCGTCGACGACCGCGGCGCCGGTCTCGCCGAGGCCGGTGACGTTCGCGATCACGGCGGGGGCGCCGATCTCGTGCCAGCCCTCGATCAGCCGGGCGCAGGCCAGCGGCGTCTCCTCCGACGACTTCGACAGCACGGCGCACCCGGCCGCGAGCGCCGGCACGGCGTCCATGAGGAAGAGCGTGATCGGGAAGTTCCACGGGGTGATCAGCCCGACCACCGGGTACGGCGAGTACACCTTGGTCAGCTTCTTCGGCAGGCTCATCGGGCCGGCCGGCTTCACCTTCTCGTCCGCCAGGAACGCCGCCGCGTTGTCGGCGTAGTAGCTGATGAACTCGCACGACGCGATCGGCTCGATCACCGCGTCCGGGCGGGCCTTGCCGGTCTCCGACTGGAGCAGGTCGCTGAGCTCGTCGACGTGCGCGAGGATCCAGTCGCGCCAGCGGCGCAGCCAGACGGCCCGTCCGTCGGGGCCGAGCGCCTCCCAGCCCACCTGCGCCATCCGCAGCTCGGCGGCGGCGGCGTGGACCGCCGTGGCGTCCATGACCGGGACCGTGTCGACCAGGCTCCCGTCGGCGGGGTTGCGGACCTCGAGTACGGCGGGGGCGGTGTCGACGCTCACAAGCGGCTCCTTCTTGGTGCACCGGGCTGGATCATCTCCGATGGTGCCCGTCCGGGCCGCGGCTCGGGAAGGCCTGTTCCGGCCAACCCGCGCGCGACCGACTGTGCATGGCGCACAATCAGCGGATGGACGAGCGCGACGAAGCGGTGGCTGCCTGGGTCCGGTCCTTCGCGGTCGAGGTGCTGGCCTCGGACGAGACCGACCGGGTGATGCGCCTGCTCAACGAGCAGATCACGGCGCAGGTCCCGGTGATCGCCCGCGACCCCGACCTGCGGGCGGCCCTCGACGCCAGCACCCGCGCCCAGCTGCGGTCGTTCGTGACCCACCTGGTCAACCGGGGTGACCTGCGTCCGCCGGAGGAGGCGTTCGTGCTGGCGCGGGAGTTCGCGGCGCGCGGGGTGGAGATGGCGGCGCTCCTCGAGGTCTACCGGTCCGGCCAGCAGGCCGCGCTCGCCTACGTGACCGCGGTGGCGGAGGAGTCCGACCTCGCCGCGGACCTGGTCGCGAAGGCGCTGATCACGGTGTGGGGACAGGCGATCGAGTGGTTCGCCCACTCGGTCGAGCAGCTGATCGGGGCGTACGGCGAGGAGCGCGAGCGCTGGCTGCGCAGCGCCCTCACCCGGCGTACCCAGCTGGTGGCGACGATCCTTTCCGGCGGCCGGGTCGACGTCGGCGAGGCGGAGCGGGCCCTCGGCCATTCGCTCCGTCGGCAGCAGACGGCGTTGGTGCTGTGGGAGGCCGAGCCGCGGGCCGAGGGCGACCCCGTCGCGCGGCTGGAGGCCGAGGCCGCCCGGCTGGCGGTGCGGTTCGGCGCGGCGCGACCGCTCGTCGTACCGTCGGGTCCGGCGGAGGTGTGGGCCTGGTTGGCCACCGACGTGCCGCCCTCCGGCGACGAGGTGCGGGTGGCCGAGGTGCGCGACGGCGTCCGGGTCGCGGTGGGTCTGACCGCTCCGGGGCTCGACGGGTTCCGCGACTCCCACCGCGAGGCCGTGGCCGCCCGCGACCTCGCGGACCTGCTGCCCGACGCCCTCATCGCCTACGGCGACGTGGAGGTCGTCTCCCTCCTCTCCCGCGACCGCGCCGCCATGGAGACGTTCGTACGCCGCGAGCTGGGCGCCCTGGCCGCGGAGGACGATGCCGCGGCCCGGCTCCGCGAGACCGTCCTCGCCTACCTCGAGGCGGGCATGGACGGCGCGGCCGCGCGGCTGGCGATCCACCGCAACACCGTCCGCTACCGGCTGCGCCAGGCCGAGGACCTGCGCGGGCGACCGATCGCCGAGCGCCGGCGGGAGCTGGAGCTCGCGCTGCTCTGCGCCGGTGTCGCGGTGTGACCCAGGTCGTCAGTGGCCTGGGTCACATTCGCTCGCTGACAAAGCGGGCAAGCATGTAAACATCTACCGTGTACAACCTGTACAGCTAACTGTGCAGCTAACTATGGGCAGCGTTGCCCGTGAGGCGGTAGGCAGATGCTGGCGTACGAGCGCTTCGGAACCGGGGAGCCCCTGGTCCTCGTCCACGGGATCAGCCACCGACGACAGGCCTGGTACCCGGTGGCGGAGCAGCTCGCGGAGCACCGCGAGGTGATCCTCTTCGACCTGCCCGGCCACGGTGAGTCGCCCGAGCTGGTCAACGACGGCCGCCACGTCAAGGACATCCTGCAGGACGAGCTCATCGCCCTGCTCGCCGAGCTCGACCTCGGCCGGCCGCACATCGCCGGCAACTCCCTCGGTGGCCGGATCGCCCTGGAGGCGGCGGCCGACGGACTGGTCAGCAGCGCGACCGGGCTCTCGCCCGCCGGCTTCTGGAAGGGCGACCGTGACTTCCTCTACATCCGCGCGCACTTCGCCTTCCTCCAGGCGACGGCCCGGCTGACCGGGCCCGCCGCTCCGGTGATCTCCCGTTCGGGGGTCGGGCGCAAGATCGCGCTGTCCTCCCTGATGACGCACGGCGACCGGGTCTCGCCCGAGCTCTTCCTCGGCGACCTGCTCTGCATGGTGGCCGCCCGTCCCGCGCTGCGCCGGATCATCCGTGAGGGCGTCCCGTTCGACAGCGAGATCGGCGCCGATGTCCCCGTGACCATCGCGTGGGGCACCAAGGACCGCGTCCTGCTGCCCTACCAGGCCGACCGCGCCCGCAACCAGCTCACCGGAGCCGAGCACGTCTGGCTCGAGGGCAGCGGCCACGTCCCGATGTCCGACGACGTCGAGGGCGTCGTCGACGTACTGCTGCGCGGCTCCTCGCAGGGCCTCCTGACGTCCATCGCCGACGTGGCCTGACCGAGGTGGCACCGATGACCGACCGAGCAGCGACCGCAGCCGCGACCCACGACTTCGACGTCCTCATCATCGGCGCCGGCCTGTCCGGCATCGGCGCCGCCTGCCACCTGGTGCGCGAGGAGACCGGCAAGTCCTTCGCGATCCTGGAGCGCCGCGCGGCCGTCGGCGGCACCTGGGACCTCTTCACCTACCCCGGCATCCGCTCCGACTCCGACATGCTCACCTTCGGGTTCAACTTCCGGCCCTGGAACGGCACGAAGGTGCTGGCCGACGGTCCGAGCATCAAGCAGTACGTCGCCGAGACCGCCGAGGAGTACGGCGTCGCCGAGCACATCCGGTTCGGCCGGCAGGTCGTGAAGGCGAGCTGGTCCACCGAGGCCGGCCGCTGGACCGTCGAGGTCGACACTCAGCAGCCGGGCGGGACCCGCGAGACCTACACCAGCCGGTTCCTGATCGGTGCCACCGGCTACTACAGCTACGACGAGGGCCACCGCCCCGCCTTCCCGGGCGAGGAGACCTTCTGCGCGCACGGCGGGCAGATCGTGCACCCGCAGTTCTGGCCCGAGGACCTCGACCACGCCGGCAAGCGCGTCGTCATCATCGGCAGCGGCGCGACCGCGATCACGCTGGTGCCGGCGATGGCGACCGGCGAGGGGGCGGCCGGCCATGTCACGATGCTGCAGCGCTCGCCCACCTACATCATGCCGGTGCCCGAGACCGACCCCGTGGCCTCGCCGCTGGCAAGGCTGCGGCTGCCCGCCGGGCTGATCTACCGGAGCGGGCGGCTGCGCAACATCGTCCTCCAGCAGGCGGTCTACAAGCTGTGCCGCGCGCGGCCCGCGCTGGCGCGAAAGGTGCTGCTCGCCGGCGTCCGCGCCCAGGTCGGCAAGCACGTCGACATGCGCCACTTCACGCCGTCGTACGACCCCTGGGACGAGCGGCTCTGCGTCGTGCCCAACGGTGACCTGTTCCGGGTGCTGCGGCGCGGCCAGGCGTCGATCGCGACCGACCACATCGACACCTTCACCGAGACCGGCATCCGCCTCAGCTCCGGCGAGGAGCTGGCGGCCGACATCGTGGTGAGCGCGACCGGCCTGCAGATCCAGATCGGCGGCGGTGCCGCGATCGAGGTCGACGGCGTCCCGCTCCACACCCGCGACCGGATGCTCTACAAGGGCGTGCTGATGGAGGGCGTGCCGAACGCGATGTTCGTCATCGGCTACACCAATGCCTCCTGGACGTTGAAGGCCGACCTCGCGAGCGAGTACTTCTGCCGCCTCATCAAGCACATGGACGCGCACGGGCACGACCAGGTCCGGCCGGTCGCCGACGACGCGGACCGCTCCGACGTCTCGGTGATGGGCGACTCGATGCGCTCCGGCTACATCCAGCGTGGCGACGCCGTGATGCCGCGCCAGGGCAAGCGGATGCCGTGGCAGATCCGCAACGACTACTTCCGCGACGCGCCGATGCTGCGCCGCGGCGCCATCGAGGACCCGGCACTGGAGTTCCGCTCCGTCCCGCGCAGCTCCGACGCTGCCACCACCCTGACCGCTGCGAACGCCTGAGGAGACTTGCGATGACGAAGATCCACAGCTACGACGAGGCACTCCAGACCCTGTCCGACGGGTCGGTCCGGTTGCACTTCGACGCCTTCGCCGACATCGACTGGGACAACCCCGCCTACGCGATCGACCGCAACGACCCTCGATGGGTCCTGCCGGAGGCGCACCCGCTCGGCGCGCACCCGTGGTACCGGTCGCTGCCGCAGGACCGGCAGATCGAGATCGGTCTCTGGTCGATCGCGCAGATGATGAAGGTCGGTCTCCACTTCGAGAACCTCCTGATCCGCGGTCTGATGCAGTACGTCTTCTCGCTTCCCAACGGCGACCCGGAGTACCGCTACGTCACCCACGAGGCGACCGAGGAGACCCACCACACGCAGATGTTCCAGGAGTTCGTCAACCGCTCCGGTGTGGACGCCCCGGGCATCCGTCGCTGGGTCAAGTGGGCGCCGATCCAGGCCGTCGTGCCCGCTATCGCGACGACCTTCCCCGAGTTCTTCTTCACCATGGTCCTCGGCGGTGAGGAGCCGATCGACCACGCCCAGAAGATGATCCTCCGCAGCGGCTGGGACATGCACCCGCTCGTCCAGCGGATCGTCTCGATCCACGTCGCCGAAGAGGCGCGCCACATCTCCTTCGCCCACCGCTACCTCACCGAGCGGTCCGACGCGATGGGCGTGGTCCGCAAGGGCCTGCTCGCCGTCCTGACGCCGCTGACCTATCGGCTCATGTGCGACATGATCCTGGTCCCGGACCGGGCTTCCTGCCGGGAGCTCGGCATCCCGCGCCAGGTCGTCAAGGAGGTGCACTGGAGCAGCCCGGAGGGGCGCCAGATGCTCTCCGAGACCTTCTCCGACCTGCGCATGCTCGCCGACGACATCGGGCTGCGCGGCCGCTTCGCTCGGCCCCTGTGGAAGGCCCTCGGCATCGACGGGCGCCCGTCCCGGTTCCGCGGCGAGGTCCACGAGCGTGGGTCGCACGGTCACGGGACCTCGTCGAAGGCGGCCTGAGTGCCGTACGTCGTCACGCAGTCGTGCTGCAGCGACGGGGCCTGCGTCGTCGCCTGTCCGGTCAACGCCATCCACCCGGCGCCGGGTGAGCCCGGCTTCGCCACCGCGGAGATGCTGTACGTCGACCCGAGCTCCTGCGTCGACTGCGGAGCCTGCTTCACGGCGTGCCCGGTCGAGGCGCTCCAGCCCCACACCAAGCTGACCGAGAAGCAGCTGCCGTTCATCGAGCTCAACGCGGCGTACTACCGCGAGCACCCGCACGCGGACCGCCCTGTCCTCGCCGCCGTCGCGCCGCGTCCGCAGGTCGACGCGCGCGGGCTGCGGGTGGCCGTGGTCGGCGCGGGACCGGCAGGCCTCTATGCCGCCGACGAGCTGCTCAAGCACGAGGGAGTGTCGGTCGACGTCTTCGACCGGCTGCCGACGCCGCACGGGCTCGCCCGCTACGGCGTGGCGCCCGACCACCCGAAGACGAAGCAGGTCATCGACCTGTTCTTACAGATCGAGCGCGAGCCCGGGTTCCGCTACCGGCTCAACGTCGAGGCGGGCACCGACGTGACGAAAGACGAGCTGCGCTCGTCGTACCACGCCGTCATCTATGCCATCGGCGCCGCGACCGACCGACGGCTCGGCGTACCCGGGGAGGACCTGCCCGGCAGTGTCTCGGCGACCGAGCTCGTCGCTTGGTACAACGGTCACCCGGACGCCGACGACGACGACTACCCGCTCGCGACCGAGCGCGCGGTCGTGGTGGGCAACGGCAACGTCGCGCTCGACGTCGCGCGGATCCTCACCAGCGACCCCCAGCGGCTCGCCACGACCGACATCTCCGACCGAGCGCTGCTCGCGCTGCGGTCGAGTGCGATCCGCGAGGTCGTCGTGCTCGGTCGTCGTGGCCCGGCCGATGCGGCGTTCACCCTGCCCGAGCTGATCGGGCTGGCGGGCCTCGACGACATCGACGTGGTCGTCGAGGGCGAGGGCGCGGTCACGTCCGCCAAGACGGAGATCCTGGCCGAGCTCGCCGCCCGGACCCTGGTCCCTGGCCGCCGGCGGATCGTCCTCCGCTTCCACGCGGCTCCGGTGCGGCTGCTGGGCGACGACCGGGTCGACGGGCTGGAGGTCGTGCGCACCGAGGTGGTCGACAGCCGCGCCGTACCGACCGGCGAGACCGAGCGGATCGAGGCCGGCCTGGTGCTCCGCGCGATCGGCTACCGAGCACGGCCGGTCCCGGGCCTCCCGTTCGACGAGGACCGGGCGCTGGTGCCCAACGATGGTGGCCGGGTTGAGCCCGGCCTGTACGTCGGCGGCTGGATCAAGCGCGGCGCCACCGGCTTCCTCGGCACCAACAAGTCCTGCTCGAAGGAGACGGTCGACCGGCTCCTCGACGACCTGGACGCCGGGCTGCTCACGGCGCCGACGAGCGTCGTACCGCCGTTCGAGTACGAGGTCGACCATCGCGGCTGGCTCGCGATCGACCGGGCCGAGCGCGCCTTCGGTGAGGTCGCCGGGCGACCGCGGGTCAAGCTCACCGACCGCCTCGCGCTGCGGGAAGCCGCCACCCCGCCGACCCGCCGGAAGGCCAGGGCAGGTCGCTGATCGGGCTCGGGGGAGTCGCCCGGACTAAAGTGCGGGCATGCCGCACGTCCCTCGCGTCCCGGGCCTCGACGGCCGGCAGCTGCGCTGGGCCGACCACAACGAGGAGCGACGGCTCCACGTCCTCGAGGCGGCCATCGCGCTGATCGAGGAGCAGCCGCTCGGCAGCGAGCTGCGGGTCCAGCAGATCGCGGAGCGGGCCGGACTCGTGCGCACGGTCGTCTACCGCCTGTTCAGCAACCGGGCCGACCTCAACCGTGCCGTCCAGGTGCACATCGTGGGGATGATCCGCGAGCGGCTCGACTCGACCATGGTGCTCTCCGGCAGCATCGAGCAGATCGTCCAGGGCGTCGTCGGCGGGTACGTCGAATGGGTCGCCGAGCATCCGCACCTCCACGAGATGGCCCAGCGGGCCCTCGGCGACGGCGAGCCTGGCGAGCTCGACCGCGTCACCGACCAGCTGGGCTCGGACATCTCGGGCCTCTTCCAGGCGGGCGCCACGCTGCTCGGCGAGGAGCTGGACGAGAGCCAGCTGAACACCCTCGACCTCCTCGTCGTCGGCCTCATCGGTCAGGTCCGGGGCAGCGTCAACCAGTGGGTACGACGCCCCGAGCGCACCCTCGCCCCCCGCGCCCTGACCGCGATGCTCAGCCGCTGGATCTGGTACCAGATCGACGGCCAGGCGCGGGAGATCGGCGTGCAGCTCGACCCCACCATCCCCGTCGACGCCCTCGCCGGATCGTCCTAGACCGAGTTGCTGGTCTGGCCTCTCGAGGTGCAGCGCACGACGGCCGAGCTTGTCGAGGCGTCCTCGGAGCATGCCGATAGCCCCGCCGTTGGCGGGGTACCGGAGCTCGACAGCTACTCCTCCGGCGGGTGAGCCGGTTCGGCGGGGTCGGCCGGGTGAGCGGGGTCGGGCGGTGTGGCTGATGCTGGGGGTGGTGGGGTGCCGAGGGCGGTGAGGTCGTAGGTGCCGGTGGGGTCGACCAGCCATTGGTGTCCGTCTGCTGCGGTCCACAGGTAGGTGCCGGGGCTGAGCACTCGGCAGGTGATGGTGCCGTGGGTCTTGAACCGGTGATGGCCTCGGCATCGGGGGGACAGGTTGCACTTGCAGGTCGGCCCGCCCTTGTTGTGGGGGATCACGTGGTCGAGGTCGCAGCGTTCGGCGGGTCGGTGGCAGTAGGGGAAGGTGCAGTGGTGGTCGCGGAGCTCGACCTGGCGGCGGATCCGGTCGGGGATCTCATAGGAGTCGACCGGTTGGTGGCCGTTGAGGTCGATCACCGGCCGCACCATCACCGTGGTGCCGGGGGTGCCGAGCCATTCCTTGATCAGCTCGGTCGAGATCGGGGTGCGGGTGTTGGCGATCCGACCGACCACACCGGTCGAGAACCCGGCTGTGACGGCTGGGTCGCTGTCGTTGGTCCTGTCGGTGGGGGTGGGGGTCGTGATGCCGAGGTGGAGGATGAGCTCGGTCTTGCGGCCGGGGATGGTGCGGGTGATCTCTCCGGTCTCGGGGTCGATGACTTCCCGGGGCAGGGAGAGGTCTTCGCGGGCGATCTCACCCAGCGCGATCGCCCGGCGGACGTCGAGGTCCTCCTCACAACCCAGCTGGCCCAGCAGCTTGGCGCGGCGGGCGACGGCAGCTTTGAGGTCCAGGGCGTCGGCGACGTCGATGGTCGCGGCGATCGTGGCGGTGCCGTCGAACCCGACGTTGGTGGTGTCGATGTCGACGTGCCGGGTCTCTTGCGCCTCCTTCCGCTTCTCCTCC